>Ga0326728_10000160_pt1 | contig 271178 bp, 231 predicted proteins | sample MB3enrmetagenome_FD_207602 | JGI IMG/M metagenome (GOLD analysis project Ga0326728, IMG submission 207602) | Lab enriched peat soil microbial communities from McLean, Ithaca, NY, United States - MB31MN | ecosystem: Environmental > Terrestrial > Soil > Wetlands > Peat | place: USA: New York...
TACCCGGCGCAAGCCACACCCAGAAGATCATCGTTAAGCCGTGTGCCGGAAAACGGCACGCACGGTTTGAAAGGGGAAATTAGAAACGGGCTGGCGTAAGTCAGTTCCGCGCTAAAATCTACCAATGTCCAAGGGTTCCACTACCGTGCAGGCATCAATGCGCTCTGCCTGCCGTCAATGGCCCAACGATACAAAAGCTCAAACACTTGCGCCCGGATCTTGTCAGATCCCGCGCGGCTTTCGGCCAGCGTTTGAAGCCGGTCTTTGATTCTGGAAAGGCGGGTGGAGAACTCCGATGCGAGTTCACGGCAGGCGTCGGGAGCCACGGGCACAAGTACCGCGCCCCGCAGCCCTGCTGTAGCCACGGCATACACAAGTTCGGCCTGTTCGCGGTTGTCACAGTCTACGCTGACTGCGGGCTTAGATCCGAAAAACACGGTGTTGGCTTCAAAGAAGTGGCTTGCATCGGGAAGACGCGCCGCGCCATCGGGAATATGAATCGTTTTGGCTGTTGCCGGGTTCTCTGCAAGCCACGATGACAACGGACTTCTTAAATCGTCTTCCAGTTCATTCCATGCGTCCTTGGCAAGATCCTCTGCGCTGACATCCCGGCTGGCACCCCCCTGTCTGCGTTGCTCCATCTTCTGAACTTCGACAATGCGAATCGCGCGGAAGTGCAGCGCGACTTCCCGGTATAGCTGGTCTATCAAAGCCTTACGCCTGTCCGCATCGGGCACACCCAACAATTCAAAGACCGCATCATCCAATAGGCGGCGGTCCTGTTGCTCCAATTCCGCAGGCATCCGTAGCGGCAGTTTGGCAGCTTCTCGTACTTCGTCAGCGGTGTGGCAATCAAGTAGGGTCTGTTCAACGAGATGTGTTACGTCCCGTTTCTCCATTGATGCAAGTGCCCGTTCCATCCGCTGTAAAGTACCCTTGGTGACCAATCTGGGATCAGGAATCTCAAGGAGCAACGAGTCAACAACCTCGGTCTTCAAGTTGCCTTCCGTGCCCGCGTACCGTCCGTAAAAAGGTTTAAAGAGCGCAACAAGCGTGCTATTCAGGATGGGAATGAGCGCCCGCTCATGGAAAGACGAAAGCTCCAGACCGTGAACGTCGTAGAGGTTGCAATTGCACGCCAGTTCGTGACTGTTCGCGGGTACAATGTGCCGATACTGCTGGGCCTTGGGCCAGAAGCCGATACCGGGCTTTCGTCCAGTCAGGTCATACCAAAGCGGTCGCGCCGCACAAGTCGCCCGCAGTGGCACGGAAACAGCCTTCGATTTCTTGGATGCAAATGTCTGCTTGCTCCCCCAACTGATGTAGCGATGGGCAAGGGTACCCTTTAGGTCCTTGAGTGGTTTATCTATCCACAGAGCCACGCGGTCCAAGTCAGTCGGTTTGACAATTGGCCTGTCCACTTGCATCAGACTGTGGACCTCTGGTGTCACAAACTGCCTTTCAATCGGGTGCAATGTGCCGTCACCGCTCTGAACGATGACCACGTGGCCCGTTGCAGCGTCTCGGCGCGCGCATCGGGTCATGAGCGGCAACATCTGCCATTCCATTTCCGTGGGATTATCGGACAGCAGTTTCCCCGTGACGTTTCGCGGCATGAAGAAAGCATCACAACCACTGGTGATACCGCGCTTGATTGTAGCGACTTCACCGAGACGAACAAACCGTGAGCCAAACTCGCGCATCACATCAAAGTAGAAATCAGGGGCGCGCAAATACCGGCCCCATTTGCCCCCGCCATAGTCACTGGCTATCGGAACCGCCGAAGTGTCATCGTCAACATCACCTTCGGTTTGTCCGTCATCCTCCACTTCCTGCCCAATCTCATGCTGCGCAGCAGCCTTTTGCTTGGCGAACATCTGGGCAACCGACAGCCCTTCATTCCAAAGATCGCTTTGCCGTTTTGTGAAAATACGCAGACTTCGGTTGGCAAAATTCGTTTCCGTCCTGAGGATCAAATCACGTAGCTTCTCAGCCGCAGCCTGACGCTGTGCTTCGTCACTGCGGACACCCAAAATGTCAGCCAGGGGACGGAACAAACGGACAAATCGAACGGTGTTGTTGTTTCTCCGGTCTTCGTCCGGCGTCCGCTGGAGAATTGTCACGGCGGTCTTCACCCTGGCATCTTCAAACCAGGGTTCGTCAAGGCTTTCAATGACGGCCACCAACCTGAAATTGAGAAGTATCCAGCGCTGGAGTGAAAAGCCGTATCGGACATCCAGCCAACTGGAAGATGTTAGGAAACCGAACCAGCCGCCATCCGCAAGGAAGGCCGTTGCCACGGGCCAGAAATAGATGTGAAAGTCGCTCTGTTTCGACAGCCCAATTCCCGGCCAACTTTGTTCGGCCCGTTCGTAGATGTATTCTTTGGACTGGTCCGGGATTGTGGTTTCCTTGGCCTTGGGAACGTGCTCATGCCGCACGTATGGCGGGTTCCCAACGACAGCATCCAGTTGCGGCAAAAAGACTTGTTTCTTTTCGCGGTACCCCCGGCTATCGCGGAATACGCCCGGTATTTCGCAGAAAGGTTTTGTAGAATCCACCCTGAAGAAGTTCTTGCGAACCACGCGCGGATAGTTTTCTTGGTTGGTGATGTTTCGGGCTGCCAAGTTCAACGTAGTCAGGTGCGCTGGAAACGGGTTCACGTCACAGCCGAAAAGCCCATCAATTAGTTCATGATTCTCAAGTGTCTTGTCCAGAAAGTACTTGCGGTAATAGGCGCGCACCAGAAAGCTACCGCTGCCGCACGCAGGGTCCAGGACGTTCGCGCGCGCCTTTCTGATGCAAAACGCGTTTATCACGTCAACAATGTCTTCACTGGTGTAGTGCTGGCCGAATTTATGCCGCTCCTCAGGACTGATGAGTTTCTGAAACGTGTGGCCAAGGATATCTGTGGGAATCTCTTTGAAGTTGAACCGATCAATTGCCGTGATTACCTTGTCCCACGCTTCGACAGAATTGGTACCGGAAAGCGCCATGAGCGCTGCCCATTCCTTTTCCTCTGGAAAGAAAACAGGCTCATAATCGCCCGTCATGTCTACCGCTTCCTGGAAGCGTTGCCGCAAGTATTCCAGCGCACGTTCCGGTGTCTTCGCGCCACGCGGAAACTTCAGTTCGGGAAGACGGTTGCGGAGCCTGACTGCCTGATAGAACAGGATTCGATTGCTAAGCACGTAGACCATGCTTCGGGCCGCGCGGTCAATCGTCTCACGCCAGTTCTGAGGATCAGTCCGATCAAAGTTCCACTGCTGTTCAGCCGTCATCCAGTGGCGCAAACGTGCATCAAATGTGGCGTTCGACTCAGCTTTAAGGGCCAGGAAATCACGTGTCTCGCGTACCGGCCCCATCGGTCCAGCAAGATGGCTTTCCAGGATGCTGATGTAAAGGTCAGAAGGTAATTCAGCAAACGTCGCCTTGCGGCCAACCCAAACTTCCGCGAAGTCCGAAAAGAACTTCGGCAAGAACTCATCCCGAATCCTGGCTTCCACTTCGGGCCGCGTCACGTCTGTTGACCTGTCCAGTTGCAAACCCAATTTCCACTCACCAATGCAGCGTTCGTGCATGGTTTCCCGGTCCCAAAGGGATCTATCGAAGAGCGCAAGGTGTTCAACGTTCCACGTGAAGAAATACCGGCAATTCTCCGCAGTCGCCTTGTTGAACGCATCCGACATGACAATCGGGTCGAACGGTGACCGGCCCTGTGGGTTTCCAGGGAGTTTCACTTCACCGCACAGGGCCAACGGTCCACGGCCCTTATCGCTCCGGGCATAAACACGGAAGTCTTGCCGCTTTTGGGTCCCGCGTCCGAAGGATTCGATGTCAGAAGACCCAAAAGGCAACTCGCCTCTGGCCTCAAAAAGCCGGTCAGCCCATTTTGAGACTTCAGCGCAGAATGCAACCTCATGTTTGCGGACGTTTTCAAGGGCCATTTTTCGAGTCTTAAGGTTGAATACACCATAATGCACGATTTTGGGGCGACTCGGGGTACACGCAGAGAGATGCTGGCAACCGGACGGGCTATGAAGTAGCAGTGGCCTTCTGCTCTTCCGTGGGCTGCGGGGTCTGTGGCGCGGGCGCTGGCTTGCTCACGATGGATTCCAGGGCTGTAGCAGGCCAGCATCTGCCGTTCAGACGTGCCCGGCAGTGCTTAGATCGCAACCCCATTCGGGCTGAATTGCACGCGGGGCCGGGCGCAATGCGCTCAAGTCCAATAAACCCGTGTGCTAGGTTTTGTGATAGACGCGAGACGAAAAGGGACTAACTGCGACCAATCAGGAACCGCTAAACTGTTGATTTTCTTGGTTTCGGCTGGTCAGGGGTGGGGCCTTGATCTGATTACGAATCAGCCGCTCTACCAACTGAGCTAGGGTGGCCTTAGATTCAATTGCTTACGGGAAACAGATCCAAAAGGGTGTCGCTATGGAACCTGTTCGACCGTTTTCTACAAGAGAGGACGTACCTATTCCAGCCCATTCTAGCAAACCCTACGAAATTCGGCATGTTGTGGGGCTTGAAGGCGTACTGCCGATGGCTTCAGGCAGAAGGCTATCTTCAGCAACTCCTGACTGCGCAGCCGCTCAAAACGCAATCGAAGGTGATCGCCACGCTCACGCCAGACCAAAGTTGCAGAAACCATTACCCTACACACTGTTCGAATCCCCCCTCTCCGCCAGTCCAGTCCCGCCTAACACCTCCCGGTAGACCTCCCGGTCGATGTTGCCGCCGCTCAGCACCGCTGCCACTCGCTTGCCGCTCCATTGCCGTCTCTCCTGGATAATCGCGGCCAGGGCCGCTGCGCCGGCTCCTTCAACCACGTTGTGGGTGTCGTCGAATATGATGCGCATGGCCATCGCGATTTCGTCGTCCGTCACCATGACCACGCGTGCCACGTGCCGCCAGATAATCTCGAGCGCGTCCGCTTCCGGCGCCGAGCAAGCCACTCCGTCCGCGATTCTGGTTTCCGCCGGGCGCGTCACCGGGCGGCGCTCCACGAAAGATTCATAATAGGCCGGGGCATGCCGCGAGACCACGCCGACGATCTCCGTCTTCAGTCCCAGAGCTTCCCTCGCCGCCACCATGCCGCAGATTCCCGATCCCAATCCAATGGGCACGTAGGCTGCATCGACATCCGCCACGCCCGAAAACAATTCCACCGCATACGTGGCCACCCCCGCGACCAGGCGCTCATGAAACGAGGGAACGTAGTGCAGACCCTCCTGGCGGGCGCGCCGCACTGCCTCCTGGCGGGCTTCTTCGAAATCCCCGCCGTATTCCACCAGCGTCGCTCCCAGACCGCGCATGGCGCGGTTCTTGGATTCGCTGTTCCCCCGGGGAACGTATACCATGGCTTCCATGCCCTCCCGGCGCGCGGCGAATGCAACGGCTTGTCCGAAGTTGCCGCGCGTGGCCGCGACCACCCGCGTGATGCCCTGTCGCGAACGCCTGAGATGCCGGAAGTAGGCCAGCCCGCCCCTGATCTTGAACGATCCCACCGGCGTGTAATTCTCGTGCTTGAGCCATACTTCCGCGCCCAGACGCTGGTTCAGCAGAGGCCAGGTGTGTTCCAGAGTGGGCCGCATGGCCCCATGGACAATGCGCCTCGCGCTCTCGATCTCGCTTCTGCCGGGCAGTTTCATGGTCTTCGACGCGCCGGTACGGCTGAGTGTATACTGAACAGGACCCGGAAGTCCAATTTGGAGACTCCGGGTATTGGTCTCTGCGCTGATCAGTCCCCGCTGAAGTGCAAGGGGACTGACAACTCTGCTCCCGGCCTTTTCACGGGGCCGCCAATGCCTGAGACCCACACAACGCCGCGCTAACGTTTCCGCGTGGCAACCAGCAACTGGCTTCCGCCAACGGGTAGTGCGATTCCTGCCTTGATCAAGACGCTCTCCATCGCCGATATGCCTCTCAGGCATCGGTTCAAGGCCGGGGGGAGAGCCAGTTCCCGAGTCAAATCGCCTTCTCCGGATCTGCGGCTGCGCTGGCGGGAGAGCCATAACAGCGGCAGCAGAATCGAGACGAACGAAGTCTTGAAGGTGACCTCAAAGCCGGCCGCCCGAACTTTTGCAGCCAGTTCGCTGGTTTTGTATCTGCGCTCGTGGAATGCCGCTTCATCCACAGGGCCCCACAGGAACATGTGCTGTGGGACCGTGAACACGACGCCGGCATCCCGCCGCAGCGAAAGACGTATTTCATCGAGAACCGCCTCGTCGTCTTGGATATGTTCGAGCACATCGAAAGCGCAGACCACATCGAAGTGCTCCCGGAAGGGGATGTGCCTCGCGTCCATTTGCATCAGATCCAGCCGGTCACCCAGCCTCTCCGCGGCCAATTGCAGCCCCGCGACATGAATATCGCTGCCGCACAGGCTCGCATTCGGGAAGGCCTGCTGTATGGCGCGCATGACGAATCCCGTCCCGACCCCTATCTCCATGATGTGTTCGGCTTTGGGGAAGAACCGGCGCAGCGCCCAGACAATCAGGTCGTTCCGGGCCTGGAACCAGAAGCTATTGTCCTCCAGCGCGAACAGAAGATCGAAATGTCTTGGGTCGTAGTCGCAATTGTGGTGGGCTAATTCCGGCGCGAACTGGACAAAGGTCCCCTCCATTTCCGGGGAGTGTTTACAGAAGGGACAGGTCCACTCTTCACCGGCGAAGACACCATTGCATGCCAGACATCTTTTCATCTCAGATCGGGAACCTTGGAAGATGGTACCGCAAGTGCAGCGGATGCGTTGAAATCCGGCTCACCGTAATGTAAGCACCCCAACCAGCGGGCGCCCTGCCGCGGCTCAGTGGGCCGAAAACACCACGTCCACCCAGTAGTTCGTGTTGCCGTAGCTGGATGCCGGGAACACTGCCGAAGCGCCGTAGGCATACACCCCGTTGAGCCCGTCCACACCGGTGCGCAGGGCGTGCAACGGCGCGTTGTCTACCCCCGCGCTGGTGAAGTAGCCGGGATCGTAGGCAAACCCCGTGGTGCTGAAATACGCCGCCACGTAAGTGGTGTTGGCCGCGATCTCGACCGGCGTCGAAAAGTTCACCTGCTGCCACCCCGAGGCCGTCTCGCCGCTAAATGTAGCCTGCGCCAACAGCGCCCCACTGGCGCTGTAGAGCAGCCCAATATGGGTTCCGTTGTTGCCCGCTCCCTTGTAGAACCGGATGCCGGTGATATTCCCGCTCACGTCGCTGCGGAACTTCACCCCAGCGTCACCGACCCGCCGCTGAGCCACGGAGTCCCCGGCACCGCTGTCACCGGCCAAATGGATGTGGCCCTCGCGACTGGGCACAACACGGTCGTCGTTGCACTCGACTGCACCGGCTTGTTGTTGCTCGCTGTCGCCGTTGCGGTGTTAAGGTACGCCGCGCAACTCGACGCCGAGGTGCCGCTGGTGACGTGCACCGATGCCGAAGCTCCCGCTGCCAGGTTTCCGAAGTTACAGCCTAACGTCTGGCTGCCGGCCGCTCCGGTGATCGAGCACGTTCCCGTCCCGCCGTAGGCCGGGCTGATGCTCCAACTGATCCCCGTGCCCGCCGGCAGTGCGTCGCCCGCCAGCGCGTCGGCAAAATTCGCAGTCGCGTGGGCATGTCTATCGAGTCAATCTTGCGGGGGTGGCGTTTTAGATCTATCCTGATTACATTACTGTGCTTGACTATATGGGCGGCGTGAGCATCGTCGGAGACTGGGGGCTGAGCGCGCGAGCGTCCTACTTTGTGGTTCGGCAAACCGTGCGAACGACAAGACCGATCTGGAAGAAGGACGATACTCCTTGCGTTATGAGCTTTCGGGTTGAATCCTAAATGGCATTCCCATTAAACGTCCTGGTGCTGGGCGTTGGCGGCAATGTCAGCCAAGGCATCCTGAAGGCGCTTGCTATCAGTCGACTCTCCTGCCGCGTCATCGGCGCTTGTGTTAGTTCACGGTCCGTCGGGCTGTACACCGTCAGCAAAGCCTTTGTGTCGCCACCGGCCGCCGACCCCGCTTTTCCAGACTGGCTAGTGCGCATATGCCGCGACGAGCAGGTGCACGCCATTCTATCGGGTGTGGAGCCTGTCCTGCAGGTCCTCAGCCGCGAAGCGTTGCGGATTCGCACGGAGACTGGGTCCATCCCAATAGTCAGCTCTCCCGAGTGTCTGGCCATCGGAGACGACAAACTGGTTACCTGCCAGTGGCTCGAACGGCATGGCTTCGCGTTCCCGCAATACGCGGACGCGAAGGATGCGGTGGCGGTGAACGCGCTGGTTGAGGCGTGCGGCTATCCGTTGATCGCCAAACCGCGGAACGGCAAAGGCGCCGAAGGGATCGTGGAAGTACGTCGGGAAACGGATCTGCGATTGGTTGCTGCGCGCCCCGGTTATGTAATTCAGCAGTATTTGGGCGATGCCGGACAGGAATACACCGCCGCTTGTTTCAGCGACTGCCAAGCCGAGGTCCGGGGATCTATCGTTTTCAGAAGAGAGCTGCTGGGGGGCACCACCTGGCGCGCCGAAGCGGGGGAGTTCCCCATGGTGCGGCGGGAAGCCGTGCGGATTGCCAAAGCCTTGCGGCCCATGGGCCCGTCAAACATTCAAATGCGCCTGCACCGCGGCCGCGCGGTGTGCTTCGAGATCAATATCCGCTTCTCAGGAACAACGCCCATTCGCGCGCGGTTCGGCTTCAATGACGTGGAAGCTGCCCTTCGCCACTACGTGCTGGGAGAGCCCGCTGCGGACTTGCCTCTGGTGACGCAGGGAATCGCTCTGCGGTACTGGAACGAGGCATACCCGGATCCGCAAGCCGTCTCGGAACTGGATGGGAGGTCGAGCCTGGACTGCTCAACGGGGTTACACGCCATCATCGAAGACTACGGCGTAAAGCGATGAGAATCCTGCTCACGGGAGCCACGGGTCAGGTGGGAAGGGCGATTGCCCTTCACCTGGCTGCACGGGGACACGAGGTCACCGGTCAAAGTCGTCGGTTCTCCAGTGTGCCTGGCGTGGCCTTTCACATCGAGGCGAGCCTTGGTTCACCGGACGCCGTGGAGCGGATCAATGGTGCCATATCACCTTGTGAAGCCATCGTTCACGCCGCGGCATCGCTGTCACACAGTTTGTACGACCCCGCAGTTTCGCTGGTAAACTGCCTCGGCACCCAGCAGATCATCCAGTTGGCCGACGTCTGGGGGGCCCGGCACCTCATCTATATCGCCAGTGTTCCAGCCATCGGCCGCCCGCGGCAGCACCCCATCACGGAAGAACATCCCGTTGACCCGCCGACCGCGTATCATGCGTCCAAGCTCTACGGAGAACATCTCGTGCGGCTGGCCGCGACCAAAGAACGTCGCTCCGTGACCCTCCGCCTGACCTCGCCGGCAGGCCCAGGGACGCCGGAAAACCGCTTTCTAGCGGTGGTCGTACGCCGCGCCTTGGCGAACCGGCCGATCCAGTTGCTCGGCCGCGGCACTCGCTGCCAGAACTACGTGGATGTCCGCGATGTGGCGGTCGCCGTCGAAGCCTGCTTGAAGACAGCGGCATCAGGCATTTACAATATCGCTGGCGCGGAGTACATCAGCAATTACGACCTGGCGCGGCAATGCATCGAAGAGTTGTCGTCACAGGCAACCGTGGAGTTCGCTGAAAAAGCCGACCCGGAAGAGGGCATTGTGTGGGACGTATCGATTGCCAAGGCCCGGCAGCACTTTCTGTACTCTCCAAGCTTTGGCATTCGGGACTCAATCCAGGCAATCGCCCATGAACATCTTCGTCCTCAGTGATATCCACGCCAATTCCGACGCACTCGAAGCACTCAAGCCAGCCCTTCGGCAAGCCGAGTTGGTGCTCTGCCTGGGGGATTTTGTCGGCTACTACTGCCAGGTCAATGAGGTATTGGACTTCTTGCGCAGTCTACCGGCCATCGGCGTCCGAGGTAATCACGATCAGTTTCTACTGAGCGGCTGGCCGCCCTCGGCTCCGGAGGCGGTGCGCTTCGGAATTGAATACGCGGACCGGGTGATCGATGCTGACCACCGCCGCTGGCTGGCCGGACTGCCGCTCATTTGGGGCGGCCTAGCGGGCGGCCGGTCGGCCCTGCTCTCGCACGGCAGCCCCTTCCGGCCGCTGGACGATTACCTGTATCCCAATCGGATTCCGGAGGTGCCGCTGGAGAAGTTCGATTTCGACGGCCTGGCCTTCGGTCAAACCCATCGACCCTATCTGGACACCTCCAAGCGACCCTTCCTGCTGAATCCAGGGTCCGTGGGCCAGCCGAGGCACAGGCCAGGAGTCGCTTGCGCGGCGCGGTGGGATACGGCAGCCGCGACAATTGAGTTGGTGGAATGCCCCTATGACCCCACGCCCGTAATAAAACTCGCAAGAGAGAATGGAGCGGGGGATTGGATTACAGAGCACCTCGTATGAGCACTGCGGCACAACGCCGCCACTACACCGTTTCACCCGGGATAGTCACAACGTGGACCACCGGCAATTTCCCCTCGAATCCCGCAGAGCAATGCGTTGTGCTGGCCGTAGTTCCGCATCAGGTCGATGCCGCGCACAAAATCGAACCGGACCACGAGCTCTTCAATAACAGCCCAACTGCGGTCGCGGCTGCCATCGTTCACCAGAACCACCTCGGCCGACTGGAATTCCTTGAGGACCGGTACAAGTCTCCGGATGAGAAGTGGAAGACTCGCCTCGGAGTTGTACACAGGGACGACAACCGAAATGGATTTCGCAAGCACTTCTAACCATTTCGCACGTTTTTCGATACGGGCCGCCAGGAAAAGAATCGTCTCAGCACATTGAAGGGACGAGATGGCGGGCTCAGTTGGGCGAGAATACGATATCCACCCAGTAATTCGTGTCATCCCAACTGTTTACTGGAAACGCGGGCGAGGTGCCGTAGGCATACACTCCGTTCAGTCCGTCCACCCCGCTGCGCAGTGCGTGCAGGGGTGGATTGTCCACTCCCGTGCTGGTGAAGTACCCGCTGTCGTAGGCAAACGCCGAGTTCCTGAAATACGCCGCCACATAGGTGGTGTTGGCTGCGATTGGCACCGGCGTGGGAAGGTTGACCTGCTGCCACCCCGACGCCGTCTCGCCGCTAAACGCCGCCTGCGCCAGCAAGGTCCCACTCGAACTGTACAGCAACCCGATATGCGTCCCGTTGTTGCCAACTCCCTTGTAGAACCGGATTCCGGTGATGTTGCCGCTCACGTCGCTGCGGAACTTCACCCCCGTTGTCGCCGGCGAATCGTCGTGCGACGGATTCTCTGGCACCGCTGTCACCGGCCAAATGGATGTGGCCGTGCCGGTCGGTGGGGTCGTGATCGTGATGGTAGTCGGGTCGGTGGCCTGATCGTTGCCCGTGTTGGTTTCGCCGCCGCCCGACACCGACACCGTGTTGGTCACGCTGGCAGGCGCCGTGCTCGATACGTTCACCGTCATCGCGATCGGTTCGTAACTCGAACCCGCCGCCAGAACGTCGCTGCGGCTGCAAGGCCCGGCAGGCTGTGTACAGGCCCAGTTGGTCCCCAGCATCGAAACCGCCGTCAGCCCGGCCGGCAAGGTTTCCGCCACTGTCACCGTGCCGCTGGTGGGCTCGTTTCCGCTATTGGTCGCCGTAATGGTGTAGATGGCCCCCGTCTGCCCTTGCGTGAAGTTACCCACGTGGCTCTTGGTGATTGTCAGGTCCGGACTACTCGTGGCCGAGCCCGACGGCGAGAATACGATATCCACCCAGTAATTCGTGTCATCCCAACTGTTTACCGGAAACACGGGCGAGGTGCCGTAGGCATACACTCCGTTCAGTCCGTCCACCCCGCTGCGCAGTGCGTGCAGGGGTGGATTGTCCACTCCCGTGCTGGTGAAGTACCCGCTGTCGTAGGCAAACGCCGAGTTCCTGAAATACGCCGCCACATAGGTGGTGTTGGCCGCGATTGGTACCGGCGTCGAGAAGCTCACCTGCTGCCACCCCGATGCCGTCTCGCCGCTAAACGCCGCCTGCGCCAGCAAGGTCCCACTCGAACTGTACAGCAACCCGATATGCGTCCCGTTGTTGCCAACTCCCTTGTAGAACCGGATTCCGGTAATGTTGCCGCTCACGTCGCTGCGGAACTTCACCCCCGTTGTCGCCGGCGAATCGTCGTGCGACGGATTCTCTGGCACCGCTGTCACCGGCCAAATGGATGTGGCGCTCGCGACTGGGCACAACACGGTCGTCGTTGCACTCGACTGCACCGGATTGTTGTTGCTGGCTGTCGCCGCTGCGGTGTTGAGGTACCCCGCGCAACTCGACGCCGAGGTGCCGCTGGTGACGTGCACCGATGCCGAAGCTCCCGCTGCCAGGTTTCCGAAGTTACAGCCTAACGTCTGGCTGCCGGCCGCTCCGGTGATCGAGCACGTTCCCGTCCCGCTGTAGGCCGGGCTGATGCTCCAACTGATCCCCGTGCCCGGCGGCAATGGGTCGGTTAGCGTCACGCTGGTGGCCGTCCCCGTCCCCGCCGCGTTGCTGTTGCTCACCGTCACCGTGTACCCGATCGCCGTCCCCGCGCCCACCGACGCCGCGTCCGCTGTTTTGCCAATGCTCAGAACTGGTACGGCGATGATGGTGGTCGGGTCGCCGTAACCAGCCGAAGCCGATCCACCGCCTGACACGCCCACCTGATTGGTCACCTGCGCGGGCGCATTCGCCGCCACGTTCACCGTCACCGTGATTGCCGGGTAACTGGCGCCTGCCGCCAGCGCATCACTCCGCGTACAGACGTTGCTGGCGCAGGTCCAGCCTAAGCCGGTCATCGCGACTAGCGTTATCCCGGCGGGCGGCGTTTCAGTCACGGTTACCACTCCGCTGGTAGCTAACGCCCCCGACTGATTCGTCACCGTCACCGTGTAGGTGGCCCCAGCTTGGCCTTGAGTGAAGTTCCCCGTGCGCAACGAGGCGATGCTCAAGACAGGAGATGGCAAGGTCATCTTGGTCACGAACGCCCCGTAATTGGCCGCCGTGGCGGACTGGTACGGGTTGAGCAGCGGAAAGTTCGTCGAGAGCGTCCAGCCCGCCACGTAAACCTTCACAGAGGTGTCCAGCGCCACCGCCGTGGCAGTGTCCGAGCTGTTTCCTCCCAGGTAGCTGAGGTAGACCAACGTGCTTCCCGCCGCGTTCAGTTTCGCCACGAACGCGTCGCAATCGCCGGCATTGGCCGTCTGGAGCGCATTGGCGGTCACCGGCAGGTCGGTCGAGTAGGTATACCCCACGACGTACGCGTTGCCGCCCGAATCCACAGCGATGGCATTGCCCATCCCCACGCCAGACCCGCCCAGGTAGGTGCTGTACGCCAAAGTGCCGGAGGCGTTCACTTTGGCGACAAATGCGTCGAGCGAGCCGAGCAGGGAAGATTGCACGGCGTCCAGCAGCGGGAAGTTCGCCGAACTGGTCACGCCAGTGACATAGGCGTTTCCCTGGCTGTCCAGCGCAATCCCCTGCCCCGCTTCGGGATAGGACGCGATGCCGCCCGTCCCGCCCAGGTACGTGCTGAACACGAGCGAGTTCCCGTCGGCGCTGAGCCTGGCAATGAATGCGTCCTGTCCGCCGCCGTTGCTGCTCTGGAATGCATTCGCCACCGGAAAGTCCGTCGAGTACGTCGAGCCGGTGATGTACGCGCTGCCGCTCGCATCCACCGCGATGCCGGCGCCGCGGTCGTTGCTTCCCCCACCGAGATAGGTGCTATAAACCAGTCCATTTCCAGATGGGTTCAGCTTCGCCACGAAAGCGTCCTGTGCTCCATGGTTGCCTCTTTGAAACCCGGTCGCCGGGAAGTTGATGGACGTCGTGTCGCCCACAACGTACGCATCTCCTTCCGCATCCACCGCAATCCCGTTCCCGTTGTCCGAGCCATTGCCGCCCAGGTAGGTGCTATAGACCAGGGTGTTCCCGGCGGGATTCAGCTTCAAGACGAACGCGTTTCGTCCGCCCGCGAGATAGGACTGTAGCGCATTGCGCACCGGGAAATTCCCCGAGATCGTCATTCCCGTCACATAGGCCGATCCGCTCCCATCCACCGCAATGCCGTAGGCCCGGTCGTCGGCCGAGCCACCCACATAGGTGCAGTAAACCAGTTCATTTCCAGACGAGTTGAACTTCGCCACGAAAGCATCGTTCCCTCCGGCGTTGAAATTCTGCTCGGGGTTGGCGGTCGGAAAATTGTAAGAATCGGTAAATCCCGCAACGTACGCCGCCCCAACCGAGTCCACTGCCAGCGCGGTGCCTGTGTTGAAACCCGAGCCGCCCAACAAGGTGCTGTACACCAGCACCGGGTCGATGATCAACGGGCAGGCAACATCGTAATCCCCTACCAGGAACCTCACGACGCCATCGCCATCCACGGCGAACCGGCCTTCCACTGCCACTCGATGGCCGCTCCGTTCCTGGTAAATCGAGGGCGCCTGCTCGCGCAACTCCCGCTCATCCACTTGGATCGCCAGAGCGCCGTCTTCCTCGATGCGTACGCCGCCGGCGCCCGCGTACCGGATCCGGATGCGCGACGGGTCCGCCCCTGCGGCCACCACGAACTCGGATTTCAGATCCCGTCCCTCGCCGCCGTAAACCATGTCGATCCCTGGGTACAGCTCCCGGTACACCACGGCCCCATAAAGCGGGACATCCGACCGCCAATCGCGCGGCTCGCCAATCAGAAAATTGGCGTGCCCCGGCAACCGTTCTATCCCCTCGACCCGCGGGGATGGATTGGCCTGTTCGAACTGCATGCGGACGGACCTGCCGGCCACACGAAACAGGGCTTCACCCGGCGAGAAGTACGCGGTCAGTCCCGAGCCTTTGGCCATGAACCGTACCGCCGGCGGCGCCTGCCCGTGATTCGCAATGAAGAACAGCGGGACCGCGTCCTTCACGGGGTTCGCGGCCAGCACCACGCCATTCGCAACGAGAGCAACCAGTAGATTCCGCATCATACGCAACACCTTCTAATCGGCGGAATGTACTTGGCGCTTTAGCGCCGCTGGAGGCTGCTTGACAGAGATGCGGTAGAGGCATTGCGAGGATCGCCCAACGGAAGCCGCTCTCGGTCGGCGCTTTGCTCGCTGGCTTCTGTCTGCCCACGGCGGCCGTCCTCGGCTGGCAATACTACCAGACGTATAGCGGCCACGTCGGCCTTGTGGCGTACCGGGACTCCATCATTTGGGCTCCATTGAAGGTTATGCTGCATTACACCACCGGTCTTTTGCAGAAATTCCTGCTCTTCATCGTGTTTCAGCTTCTGGTCACCTTGTTCGTTCTGTTCGTGGCGTCGGCGCTGTTCTGGGTGCGCCAGCTTGCCGGTCTCTGCGAAGCTGGCAGCGCACCCATCATCTTTGAGAGAAAACGCGCAAAATCTCTGGCCGCATTGGGATCCTGGGAAGCCGGTCAGATCGGAAACCCTGGAAGATACTGGCGCAGGTACAGCAGATGCTTGAAAGTCCCGCTCTCCAGGTGCGCCGCAAGAGCCAGCAGACACGGTATTGCGCGCAGCCAGGCTGCCGGCGTCCGAGCCCCCTCCCGGATCTGCCTCAGAAGGAATATGACGGAAAAAAAGAACAGAATAAACAGCGTGATGTAACCACTCCAAAGAAAATTCCCGGCGAACAAACGGGACTTCTCCCCGAGAGTGTAAGTGTACGCAGTGCCAAAGGCAAACGCACAGGCGAATCGGCGTCAGCCGATTCGGCGGCGGAAATCCGGAGGAGCCTCGAACGTCATACGCGCATCGACAAAGCGGAAACCCATTCCGGCCGCGAGCCGCATTGTCAAAGGGTCCGGTTCAGCCAGGAAATATAAGCAGTCGATCGAATGAGAGCTGGCCCACTGATCGATGTCCGCCAGTAGGGCCGCCGTCAGGCGCGTGGCATTCACCTGTCCTATGCGCGCGCCAAAGTGTTCGGAGTCCCACGACAGGTAGCGGCAACAGTCTCGCGCATCCATTCTCAAAGAGCCTTTGGATAGCGCTGTTCTGAGACCGGATCCTCCGTTGTGGCCTCCCGGATGGCGTAGGGCGGGCGATCCATGAGCCGGAAGTGCATACGCGACAGATACTCGCCAATCACCCCCAGCGCGAACAACTGGGCGCCGGAAAAAATCGCAATGACAGAAGCCAGGAAAGGAAAGCCCGCCACCGCACTGCCTTGAAGCAGATACCGGATCAGCACGAAGGCCAGGACGCCAATACCGAACAGCGTGAACGCGAATCCCACATAACTGGCGATCTGCAGGGGCAGCACCGTGAAACCGGTCATCATGTTGAGTGCGTGTGTCACCAGCTTCATGAACGTGTAATTGGAGGTCCCATCCTTTCGTACATCATGTCTCACCGAAACAGAGTCGAACCGCGACGTGCCCCAGGCGAGCAACGTGTCAATGGACACGAAGGGCCCCCGATAGTTTGCGAAGGCTTCCCGGAGACCGGTTCGAAATGCCCGGAAGGCGCTCACTCGCCGTGCGGTCTCGGCCCCCATGGCGCTCTGCAAGGCGATCTTGGTGACACGCGAGGCAAGGTTCCGCCAGAGGCTGTGTTGCTCCCGTTCCGGACACCCGTACACGACGTCCACATCGTCGGAAAGCCTCATCAGAAGCTTGGGAATCTCCTCGGGAGGGTTCTGCAGATCGTCATCGAGAGTGACAATAACTGAATAGCGGGCGTTCCGGATTCCGCATAGTAGGGCGTTATGCTGCCCAAAATTACGCATCAGATCGATCCCGCGAATCCGCGGGATCCGCGCCGACAGTTCGCGAATGGCCGGCCAACTCCGGTCCCGGCTGGCATCATTCACAAGCAGAATCTCATATTCACTGGCCACTCCCTGAAGGACCGGCTCAAGACGGCGCACCAATTCCTCAAGCGTGGCCTCTGCATTATATACGGGGACTACAACCGAAACAGACAATGAGCCAAGGACCTCGGAAACGGAACGGCTGGCGGGATGCATGAAATCACATAATACCGACTTTCCGTGTGGCCATCGAAGGGCCGGCGCCGGTTCCCGCAACTGGTAAGCCGCTGCGTGTTGAATCCGCTCGTACGATGCCTCCGATTATGGCCGGCTCCTGCCGGTTTTCTGGGCGCTATACTGAAGAATCCGTCCTGGAGTCGAGCTGAGGTTCCTGCCCGGGACTGCACGGCGCCACCTCGGGAGAAGATCGGTTGACCAGAATCCCTTTCAATAAAGCGGCCTGCCTGGGCCGGGAGATGGAGTACGTACAAGAGGCGATCGCTGCGATGCATATCTCGGGCGACGGCGTCTTCACCAGGAAGGTGCATGCGCTTCTGGAGGAGGTGCTTTCCGTGCCCAAGGCCCTCCTCACGACTTCATGCACGCACGCTCTGGAAATGGCCGGTCTCCTTCTGGACCTAAAACCTGGCGATGAGTTCATTGTCCCTTCATTCACCTTTGTTTCGACTGCCAATGCATTTGCTTTACGGGGCGCGCGGCCGGTCTTCGCGGACATCCGGCCGGACACCCTGAACCTGGACGAATCCCTGCTGGAGGGCCTCATCACGCCCCGCACACGGGCGATTGTGGTTGTCCACTACGCCGGGGTCGGGTGCAGCATGGACGCAATTCTCGATATCGCAGGCCGATACGGCATCCCGGTTGTTGAAGACAACGCGCACGGCCTGATGGGAAGTTACCGCGAAAAGCCTCTGGGGACGTTCGGTTGCCTCGCAACGCTGAGCTTTCACGAAACCAAGAATTTCACCTGCGGTGAAGGGGGCGCGCTGCTGATCAATGATCCATCATACATCGAGCGCGCCGAGATTCTGCGTGAGAAAGGAACCAATCGCAGCCGGTTCTTCCGTGGTCAAGTAGACAGGTACAGTTGGATCGACGTGGGATCCAGCTATCTGCCGTCCGACATGCTGGCTGCGTTTCTGTACGCCCAGATGGAAGTGCGGGAACAGATCCAGGCGCGTCGCAAGAAAGTGTGGAATTTCTATTTTGACAGCCTTCGGGATTGGGCCGAGGCGCATTCGATCCGGCTCCCGGTTGTGCCCGGCCATTGCCAGCAGGCTTTCCACATGTTCTACTTGCTCCTGCCCAGTTTGGCGGATCGGCAAATGCTGATCGAACATCTCCGCTGCCGGGGCGTGATGAGCGTCTTTCACTACCTGCCGCTGCACTTGTCTGAAATGGGACGGAGATTCGGAGGCAAACCGGGTGATTGCCCGGTTACCGAGTATGTCAGCGACCGCCTGCTCCGGTTGCCGTTCTACAACGATCTCACGGAAGAGGACCTGAACAGTGTCGTCGCCGCACTGGAGGACTTCACCGGCTGGGGAGCCTCCACCGTCCAGACTCAAGAAGCGTGATACTGGCCCGGCGCTCTAATCCACTCTTTTTTCTCCCCCCTCGCCGCCAATTACATCCCGCACCTGGCGGTTCAGTCGGTTGCTATCGTTTCACTGTGTACCACGCTCCGGATCGCCGCTGGAGCGCGCCGCCCGTTCTGGGCAACCATGGTCTTCTCCGGCTCATCTTGGCTTACCCTGTCCACCAGCGGGCACCAGGCTGAGAGCGATCGCGAGGTGGATTTTTGGGTAGACTTGAAGAGCGGCCAGGAGATCCATCTTGGAATCGTGAACGGTGCCGAGGGCCCTCCGGCCTCTTTCTTGATGAAAGCGGTCACAGCAGCGGAAGTGTTGGACTCAAAGGCGGAAAGTCGCGAAAGGCCGCCCCAATAGCCAGTCATGTCGCGCTCGAAACGGACCCGGCCTGCTGTAACCCCATCAGCCCCTTTACTGCGGTTCGATCCGTATCTGCTTGCAGTCTTCCTGCTTCCGCTGATCGTCTTATGGCACCAGGACAGTACTCTCTTTTCACCGCCGGGACTCGATGCATGGGTCTATCTGGGATTCTTCCGAGACCTGGTCGACTTCAAACGGAATCTGTTTCCGGGCACCTATTACGGAAGCCGGCTCTCTTGGATATTGCCCGGTTCTCTCATTCACTCCCTTTTTTCGCCCGTCGTCGCCAATTGTGTCCTGCACCTGACAGTTCATTCGGTTGCGACGTTCTCGCTTTTTTCCATTCTTCGGCTCACCGTCGGAGTGCGCAGCGCCTTTTTAACCGCCATGGTCTTCTGCGTTAACCCTTGGCTTTGGGGCGCGACCGGCTGGGACTATGTGGATGGCGCGGCCATCGCTTACTGCCTGCTCGGCATGGCCTTGCTGACTCGGGCCGCGGTGCGGCCGCCCGGGAAGTGGAGCCTGGCAATAGCGGGAGCCGCGTTGGCGGGATCAATATATGCGAATTTCTTCTGGATTGTGCTCGCACCCCTGCTGCCGCTGTACTATGTCGCTCTGGTCTGGACCTGGCGCCGTACGCCGCTGATCCGTTCGGTCGTCTCACTGTGTCTTTGGGCCGCTTTGGGATTCTTATTGGTATCCGTAGTATTCGGCGGCATCAACTATCTGCTGGACGGCAATTTCTGGTTCTACGCTCCCTCGTTGCACGTCGCGCAGACTTTGACGTCCGCGAAAAACCCGTGGTTTCAAACTATCTGGTACAACCATGCGCTCGGACGTTGGCTGTGGTTTAGCGCTATCGCGGTGATCACGGCCGTCGTGTTGCTTCCGTTTCGAGCCCGAAAAGAAGCCGGTCGGCGCAACGCCGCTGCGCTGCTGTTCTCCATACAGCTCTTAGTGGCAGCCGCCATCATGGAGTACGTGCAGGAGAGCGGAACACCGGTGCTTGGGCTCAGTTTCTACGCCAGCTACCTGTTGCCGTTCGTGTTTCTGACAATCGGCTCCTCGTTCTGGCTGGGCTCCGAGAAAATAGGCCCACGGGCGTTTGTGCTGATCTGTTGCGCCGCGGCCGCCGTTTTTGCGGTTTTCTGGTATGACTCCGGAGCGCAGTTCCTATCGCGATGGCCCGTTCCATTGTGGGTGACCATTCTGCTGGCTGGCGCCCTTCTGGCGCTGGCACTGGCGCTGCGCCGACGGGCTCTCGGAACGCTGCTGGCGCTCGTTGGTTTCGTCATATTCACCGTGGAATCTGGCGCCGGTCGGGGCACTGATCCGCATGCTAACCGCAAAGTTTACGAACGCATCATGCAAGTCCGAGAGCGCGTCGAATACTTACGGGATGGGCACCCGGTGTGGTTTTGGTACGATGAACGCGATCCGGATGTTCTCGATTACATAGAGTTGAACTCCACGTACCTATACAAGTGGAGCTGGCTGGGACCAAAGCTGGAGTTTCCGCAAAACGGATGTGGCCGAAAGGTCGATCCCGGCGCGCTGATCGTGGTCTCCTCGCGCAACGAGCGGGTGCCGGAAGTGGCGCGGGGCATTCTCGCCGACTGCTGGCGCGCGTCTTGGATGAGACCCATAATTGAGGACGTCGTCGTCCTGCAACCAGGCGACCAGCCGTATACTGTTGCCATGTTGAAGGCGGAGACCGATTTCTCGGTCCTGCGCCCGCTCCGCGCGGTCTTTGACTCGACGGGAAAAGCGGATCTGCAACTGGTCGAGAACCCCACGGAGCCGGAACCACTGCCTCTGGACCGCTGGACCGTCGGCGCCCGAGAGAAAGGCCTCGCCAGCATACGCGTCACCTCGGCGGGACTTGCCTTGCGCACTCCTCCTGCCCCGTATGCCGCCGCGGTCTCGTATGGACCGTTGATTGCGCCCGAAACCGGACGATATCGTTTTGTGCTCAAATACCGGCCCGGATCGGGGTCCTTTGCCTTTGGAGCGCGTCCCCTCGATGAATCGAGGTATCTTGCAGCCGACACTGTCGGACGTCCGGATCGAAGCGCTCGCGAGATGGCTTTCTGGGTGGATTTGAAGCACGGCGAAATGATTCTTCTTCGCATCGCAAACAACAACGACACAGGTGATGGCGCGGCTTCCTTCCTGATGGCAGAGCTCACGGCATATGAGCTTTTGAATTCCGTTGGGACGCAGGAAAAACCTTCCCCGTAGCCGGCCATGCCTGATTCCAAGCGCATCCCCACTTTGTATCTGATTGCAGTCCTGCTGCTTCCGCTGGTTGTTTTGTGGCGCCAGGACAACACGCTGTTTACTCCGCCGGGCCAGATCGATCCGTGGGTCTATCTCGGGTTTTTTCGAAACTTGGTCACCTTCAAACGCGATCTGTTCCCGGGCACCTATTACGGAAGCCGCCTCTCCTGGATTTTGCCGGGCTACATAGTACACTCCCTTTTCTTCCCTCTCGTTGCTGACTATGTTCTTCACCTGGGAGTTCAATTAGTCGCCGTGTTATCGCTTTTTTCGACTCTCAGGTTCACCGTTGGTGTTCGCGGCGCATTCTTAACGGCTATCGTTTTTTGCGCCAATCCCCAGCTTTGCTATGCCACCGGCTGGGACTATGCGGATGGGGCGGGCATCGCCTATTGCCTGCTCGCCATGGCTTTGCTGACCCTAGCCGCGGTGGAACCTTCCAGAAAGTGGATCTTACTTCTGGCTGGCATGGCGCTTGCGGCCCTGGTGTACTCGAACCTGTTCTGGCTGGCGCTTGCGCCATTGCTGCCGCTCTATTACCTCGGCCTGGCGTGGGCGTGGCATCGTACGCCGGTGATTCACCTGTGCCTTTCTTTGTGCCTGTGGCTCGGAGCGGGATGCGTGCTCCTCAGCATCATGCTCGGCGGCATCAACTACCGGCTGGACGGTAATGTCTGGTTCTACGGCCCTTCAGTAGCTGCTGCACGCGGATTGCTGGCCCACAGCAACCCGTGGTTTCGGAGTATATGGACCCATGGTCTCGCGCCATGGTTGTGGTTCGCTGCCACAGCGGGAGCTGCCGCGGTGATTCTTCTTTGGTCCCAGTTGCGCGGTGCGGCTACCGGGCGCAATGCGGCCGGTCTGCTGTATTCGGGGCAACTGTTGGCGGTTCTGGCCTTCATGGGGTATGAGCAGAACCGCGGCGTTCCAGTGCTGGGGTTATACTATTACTCCAGCCTCCTGCTTCCTTTCGTCTTTCTCGTGATCGGTGTCTCCTTCTGGCCGGCGGCGGAGAAGATCAGCCGAACCGGGTATGTGATGATCTGTGGCGTTGCCGTTGTTGTTTTTGGAGGCGTTTGGGGAGACTATGCCGGACACATTTTGCCAATCTGGCCAGCTGCCATTCGGCCAACTGCGTTGGCCGGCGGTGCTGCATTGGCCATGGCTTTGGTGCTGCGCCGGCGAACCGCAGGCATCCTGCTGGCCATTGCAGGCTTCACTCTTCTTACATCGGAGGTGCGCTTCACCTCAATAGCGCCTTTTACCTCTGAAATCAGGAATCAGGCGCCTGCCACGGCTCATGCGTACCGCCAGGATTACGAGCGCATCATGCATGCCCGGGAGCGGGTGGAATCCATCCGCAACGGCCGCGCCATCCGCTTCTGGTATAACTCCCACGAACCGGCCGTCCTGGATTATTTTGCTTTGAACTCCACCTATCTCTATCAATACTCTCTGCTGAGCGCAAACTTTCCGCGGGGCGCCTGTAGCACGGAGATTGATCCCGCCGGCGTAGTTGTCGTTTTGTCCTCGGATGAGCGCGCGCCGGAGATCGCCCGCGGCGCCCTTGGCGATTGCTGGCGCGGATTTGGGGTGAAGCCCGTGGTTGCGGAGGTCGATGTCCAGAAGTGGGCCGGCGCGCCCTATATCATGGCCGTGTTAAGCGCCGAACCCGATTCTTCAATGCGGCGCCCTCTCCGTGCTATCTTCAATTCCTCTGGACAAGCGGATTTGCAACCCGTCGAGACTTCCACGGAGCCGGTCCCGTTGCCGCTCGATCGCTGGACCCTGTGCAATCAGAAATCGGATATGCCCACCATGAAGGCCGCCTCCGGAGGGGTTGCGGTGCGCACACCGCGCCGCCAGTATGCCTTCGCACTCACGTATGGGCCGTTGGTCGCACCCGAAGACGGACGCTACCGCTTCGCACTCAAGTACAGGCCCCGGTCGGGACGCTTCTGTTTCGGGGCCCGTTTTACGGATGAGTCCGGATGGCTTGCCACAGACATCACGGGGCACCCGGCCGGAAGCGGCCGTGAGTTGGCCTTTTGGGTGGATTTGACGCGCGGCGAAACGTTCCTTCTTCGCATCGCGAACAATAACGACACAGGCGATGGCGCAGCCTCTTTCCTGATGGAGGAGGTCACGGCAATCAAGCTTCTAAACCCGGCCGGAACCTCGGAAAAAACCCGATGACTTCTTTGGAGCGGAGTCCTTGCAACAGCATGAGGCGCGGCCCAGTTACCAGAAGGACCGCATCGAGCGTTACCTCGCTTGGTACGCCAGGTATCTGAAGCCGCCGGAGACGCCGCCGTCGTCGGCTGCGCAGTAGCGCCACCCGCCGCTGACTTGCCCCTTCCCCGCCTGTGTGAAAATAGTAGCTTCGTGATCGTCATTGACGGCATCTTCTACGCGGCCGCTCTGGCCGGTGCCGGCGTCCTCGTCCGCTGGCTGGCTGGCCCCTGGTTCGCCGCGCCGCTCTGGCTTCTGGCGGCCTATTGCCTGTATTTCTTCCGCGACCCCTACCGTCCCATTCCCCCCGGCCCCGTGGCCGTCGCCCCCGCCGATGGCAAGGTGGTCGCCGTTAAACCCGAAGGCCCCGCCGTCAATCGCGTCAGCATTTTCCTGAACATTTTCGACGTCCACGTCAACCGCGCTCCCATCGGCGGTTTGATCGCCGCCGTCGAGTACCACCCCGGCCGGTTTCACGTCGCCAGCCGTGAAGCCTGTTCCACCGAAAACGAGCGCAACATCGTCACCGTCGAGGGCCCCGGCTCCCGCGTCGTTTTCAAGCAGATCGCCGGCCTCATCGCCCGCCGCATCGTCTTCAACAAGAAGCCCGGCGACCGCGTTTCCACCGGCGAACGGGTGGGCCTCATCAAGTTCGGCTCGCGCGTCGACATCCTCTTCGGCCCCGAATGGGAAATCGCGGTCCGCCCCGGCCAGCGCGTAGCCGCCGGCTCCAGCATCATCGCGCGCCGCCGGGACGGAGTAGAGGCCCATGGGACTTAGAGACCGGCTGATTGACCCGCGCTCTCCCGACCGCCGGCCCCGCCGCGTGGCTTACGCGCTCCCCACGCTTTTCACCGCGGGCAATATCTTCCTCGGCTATCTCTCCATCCTGCGTTCCTTCAATGGTGCCATGCTGGCCGCATCTGGCGGCGCCGGCGCGTCGGAGCATTTCACCATTGCCGCCAAAGCCATTGGCGCCGCCTGGTTCCTGGATGGCCTCGACGGCCGCATCGCCCGCATGACCAATACCGCCAGCGATTTCGGCCGCGAGATGGATTCCCTCGCCGACGTCATCAGCTTCGGCATTGCCCCCGCCGTCCTGGCCTTCTCCTGGGGCGTGCAGTTTGTCGATATCTCCATCGCCGAGCACGTCCGCAGCCAGCTCTTCAGCGCCGGCTATTTCATCGCTTTTCTCTTTTTGCTGTGCGGCGCCGCCCGCCTCGCCCGTTTCAATGTTCAGAAAAACCCCATTCCCAAGAATCCCGGCCACCCCGACCGCAAGTACTTCGTCGGCCTGCCCATTCCCGCCGCGGCTTTGCTGGTGGCCGCCGTGGTTTTCGGCTTCGACGGCCAGCCGCTCGCCTGGTGGCCTCTTTCCGTGGCCTGGCTGGTGCTGCTCGTGCTGCTGAGCTTCCTCATGGTGAGCACCTGGCGCTACCACAGCTTCAAAGGCATCAACCTCAGCAAGCCTTACACTCCTCTGCTTTTCGTCCTGCTGGGCGGGCTGATTTACGGCATTTGGAACTGGCCGCAGCCCGTGGTTCTGGCCGTGGCTTCCACCTACGTCGCGAGCGGCATCGTCATCCGCATCGGCGGCATCCTTCGCCGCCGCCTCAGGCGCGTCCGATGACCTTCGCCCTCATCGGCAGCCAATCTCTCCTCGGCCGCGAAATCCGCGACATCGCCGCCACCTCCTCGCCCGCTCTCGAGCTCCGCCTCGTTGCCGCTGCCGGCGAGCTGCCCGGCAAACTCACGCTCGTCGGCGACGAGCCTGCCCTCATCACCGGTCTCGACGCCGAGAGCGTCGCTGGCGCGCGCGCCGTCTTCCTCGCCGGGTCCGCGGAGTCCAGCCGTCAGGCGCTCGAACTCTTGGATCGCCAACCCGGCCCTGTCATCATCGATCTGACCGGCGCCGCCGAGGATCACCCCCACGCCCGCCTGCGCGCGCCGCTGGTCGAGTCCGAAGCCGAGTCCGAGCCCGAGGCCCCCGCCGTGTACGTCGTCGCCCATCCCGCCGCCATCGCTCTGGCGCTCTTTCTCCGCCGCCTCCAGGCGCACCATTCCATCCGCCGTTCCGTCATTCAGGTCTTCGCTCCCGCCAGCGAGCACGGCGCTCCCGGTGTGGAAGAACTCCATCAGCAGACCGTCAGCCTGTTCTCGTTCAAGTCCCTCCCACAGGCCATCTTCGACGCGCAGCTCGGCTTCAACCTGCTCGCCGGTTATGGTCGGGAGGCCCCCATCGCGCTTGCGGATTCCGAGTTGCGCATCGAACACCACCTGGCCACTCTGCTCGGCTTGCCCGGCGAGGGCAGCCGCGCCCCCATGCCGTCGCTGCGCCTGGTGCAGGCGCCGGTCTTCCACGGCTACAGCTTCTCCGCCTGGGTGGAATTCGACGGCAACCCCGGTGTCGAAGCCCTCGAGAGCGGCCTGGTGACCGCTTCCATCGAAGTGCGCGGAAGCGACTTTGAGCCGCCCACCAACGTCGGCCACGCGGGCCAGAGTGGCATCGCCGTGGGCGCCATCGCGCTCGACCGTAACCATCCCCGAGCCGTCTGGTTCTGGCTGGTGGCGGACAACCTCCGTTTGGCCGCCGAAAACGCCGTCGCTGTAGCGCGCCAACTCACATGACCAAACTCCTTGCACTTGCCATCGCGTTTGCCGGAGTGATTCTTTCCTCCGGTTGCGGCTATCACGTCGCCGGCCAAGGCGATCTGATGCCCAAGAACATCAAGACCATCGCCGTCCCGGCCTTCGCCAATATCACCGTGCGCTACCAGCTCGCCCGCCTGCTGCCCGCCGACATCACCCGCGAATTCCTCTCTCGCACTCACTACGTAATCGTGGCCGACCCCGACCAGGCCGACGCCGTGCTGGCCGGCACGGTGACCAACTTCGCCTTCTACCCCACGGTCTCCGATCCCGTTACCGGCCGCGCCACCGCCGCGCAAGTCGTGGTCACCCTCCGTCTGACCCTGACCGACCGCGCTACCAAGAAGGTCCTCTTCTCCCGTATGGGCGCAGAATTCCGCGAGCGCTACGAGATCTCCGTCGACCCCTCGGCCTATTTCGACGAAAGCGGAACCGCCATGCAGCGTCTCAGCCGCGACGTGGCCCGCAGCGTCGTCAGCGCCATTTTGGAGGGGTTCTAGACGTGCTTCCCCCTCAACTTCTTTCCAGGGTGAAAAAGGGTCCTGCGCCGCCCGCTGTCCTCCTGCTCGGCCCCGAAGCCTGGCAGCGCCTCCGTCTGAAAGAAGCGCTCCTCGCCATTTTTCCCGAAGGCGCTGTCGCCGAGCACGACCTTTCGCGCACCGCGCTCGCCCAAGTCGTCGACGATGCCCGTGGTCTCTCCCTGTTTGCCTCCCAGCGTCTCATCTGGGTGGTCAACGCCGAAGCCGCCCTGCCGCGCGGCCGGTCCGACGAGGATTCGGAAGGCGAGTCCGCTTCCGGCGATGCCACCCCGCTCGCCGAGTACATGCGCGACCCCACGCCCGGTGTCCTGCTGGTCTTCGAAGCCATCCGCTTCGATTTCGAAGGCGACGACAAGCGCAAGCAGGAGCGCGTCCGCAAGTTCTACAGCGCCATCCCCGACCTCGTCGAGCTCCGCCGTTTCCCCACCCACGAGGCTCGCGCCGAAGCCGAAGCGCTGGCCCGCCGCGCCGGTTTCCGCATCGATCCCGCGGCGCTCGATCTCCTCGTCGAGGCCCTCGGCGCGGATGTCGCCCGCATCGCCGTCGAGATTGAAAAGCTGGCGCTCTACGCCGGCAGCCGCGTGGTGGCAGTCGAGGATATCGCCGCCCTGGTCCCGGATGCCCGCGCCACCACCATCTTCGCCCTGGTGAACGCCTTGGCCCGCCGCGACCGCGCCCGCGCCCTCGAGTTCCTCGATATCTTGACGCGCGAAGGCGAGTACCTCCCGCTCGCGCTGGCTTTTCTCTCCACCCAATTCCGCATGGCGCTGGTGGCTCGCGAGGCCGGCCTGAAAAGCTCGCAGCAGGTTTTGGGACACTTCTCGCGCCTGGGTGTGCCCATGTGGGGATCGCGCGCCGAGCAGGTCTGCCAGACGGCCGCCAAATTCAGCCAACCGCAGCTCGAGCGCGCCATGCGCCTCATCTACAACGCCGACAAAGGCCTCCGCGATGCCCGCCCCGACGACCGCATCGTCATGGAGCGGTTCATTTTGCAGTTAGTGGGGTAAGAGCGCCTTCACTCGTTGATGCAGCTTCGACTTGTACCGCGCCGCGGTATTCATCTTGATGATCCCGCTTTTCGCCGAACGGTCGATAATCGAAAAGGTCTGCGGAAGCAGTTCTGCCGCGGCCTTGGCATCGTTGCCCAGGATCGCCCGCCGTATCGCGCGGATCTGGTGACGCAGGCGGGTCTTGTTCTTGCGGTTATATTCCGTGCGCCGTTCGGTCTGGCGCACCCGCTTGAGCGCGGAATAAGTGTTTGCCATCTTTGCTAAATCTAATCCTCACAAAGTGTTCGAGTTTTCAGAATAGCGCACCGGGCCGCTCTCCGGCAACCGTGCGCAACCAGCATTGGGGGGCAGGGAGAGCCGCGCAGGGCAGCGGAACGCCTGCGCCGGGCACCTCCGTAAAGCCGCCGCAACGAGTGCCTACTCGATCGAAAAACGCAGTTTAGATTCCTCGATGCGCCGCCTGATGGCGCCCAATTGTTCGGTCACTGCGTCTCGATCAGATCCTTCGCTGGCGACCATCAACTGTTCCAGCAAACGCGCGACAGCGTTCAGTTTGGGCAAGTCTCGCCTGGCCTCGCTTCGTAGACGACGCCATCTTCGCAACTCCGGGCGACCAAGGCGAATGTGGCTATTCGAGTAGATCCCGCACTCCGTCAGTTCCTCAACGGCCCCGTCTTCGCGCTCACGGAGATGATGCACATATGGATCTTCCACGCATGGGTCCGCGAACCTCTGCCCCCGAGCAATCTGATCCTCGGACGGCCACGTTTCCCATTTGTGCCCATTGCATCCCCGGCATGCGTAGTAGAGGTTGTGGTAGGCGCAGATGAGACCGGGGAACTTGCTTTTGGGCTTGAAGTGTTCGACCTCAAACGTCTCCTCGCCGCCGAGATAATCCTCAGTGCGCTCACAATACGCGCACCGCGCGAGAAAATCGCTGCGCAGGAATGGTTTGTATTCCCTATAGTTAGACTTAGCCGGCGGATTTTCTCGGCGCGCAAAGAGGGCCATGACCCGAACCCAATTCGACCCGAACTACTTTCGGAGCTTCAATAACAGGTCTTCAATTGACGCTAAAAGCACGGTCCGCTCCATCTCCCATTGGCGATCCCGGGCCTCGATTTCGGGGTCTCTGTCCTCGGCGTCGAGGCGAGTTTCGATGCGCTCCAGCTCGAAACGCTCCAGCGCCGTGAGTTCAGATCCAAGACGCTTATCAACGAGTTCGTGGTATCGTTGTCGAACCTCGCGATCTGCCAGCGAAGCGATCCTACAGGCGACCATCAGTGCCTCACTATCCGCAGCCGCGCCACCATTGGGGGCAAGCGCCCTTCTTCGCCTTGCCGACGCATGCTTGCCGGACCAAGACACACGATTTGTCCTGGGCGCGCAACTCCGGCCTGTGACGGACCAGTCGCGACGATAGGAGCCCTTTATGCGCATTTCAAATTCCTAGCCCCTCCTCCGATCCTTCGCATCTGGGGTGACAGTTTTGGTGCGCTCTTTCAGTATACTGAGCTGTTCGCCGGCCCGTTTCATGCCCAGCAGCAATCGCTGGAAGTCGTCTTCGTTGAGCTGGATCGCGGTCCGTTGTCTCTGCCCATAGTCGTCTGAAGCGATGATCTCCATGGTGGCCAGATAAGTGAGGCCTAAGAACGTCCTGTAGCAGGCCTCGTCGCCCTCAACTGCGAAATAGTAATACGGCGAACCGCCAAAGAGCGGTCGGGCATTCCAAACGATGTTGACATCGTCTATCGTCGGCAGCCCCACGGCATGCTGAAAGCCTTCGATGCCATCGAGCCAAAGCCGTTCCTTGATCGGAGAGAGACGTACCAGAAATGCCGAGAGGACACTGAGATGCTCCGGGCCAAATCCCATCAGTAAGAGATCTCTCTCAATATCCCGCAGTTCGAGGCCAAACCGTTGCCAACTGTTGAGCAGTTGGCGTATCACCCCCGCGGTCTGTCTGAACTGCTCAGGCAACAAAGTACTCACCACGACCGCGGGTGGAAGGCTCGGCTCATATAGTTCATAGCTGCGAGTCGACAGAAACCAGTCCGCAATCACGTCCCGCTCCTGGTCGTCAAGGCGAAGGAACGCTCCCAGGTCGTCTTTGAAACCGTCGGGGGGCCGTTGATCCGGCCCGAAGATCTTGAATTCCACAGGTCTGTCCTCCTTCGCACCAATTGAACAGCGCCTCCCGGCATCAGCAGGTGCGGGCGTCAGCGTTCCATCCGAATTCTACCAGACATCTGATACTGCCGGTCGAGCCGCAACGAAGCGCACCTCTCCTCGTTGATCCGCTCGATGCTCGGCGAGAATGCGCTCGGTGGTCAATTTGGGCTTCATTCGGCCGGAGAAGGCCTCTTGCGGCGTGCGCAACTCGCGAGCCCACGCGAGGCCCTCGAAGACACGTAACGTCTTGACCATGTAACCATTGTAGTCTCGTGCACGCTGCCGCCGACGGCCGGGATTCCGGCCCGCCGCGACCGGACCTTTTCCCTGCGAATCACTGGTTCAAGAAACTCTCCCATCGGACGATATGCCTATTGAAGGAGTTACAAGATGGTAGGTGCCGTATCCAACGTGACGCAACCCCAACCTGTGGCCCAGTCCACGGGATCATCGGCTCATAAGCCCACTCAGTCCCAGCCGCAGTCCTCCACCGGCGAGGACTCGGTTCAGTTAAGCAGCACCGCCCAGGCCATGTTGGCCTCTATGCAGAAAGCTAACCAGGCTCCCGCTCAGGCTCCCAAACAAGCCAGCGGCGGGGGCGGTCATCAAGCTCACAAGTCACACGCCAAGTAGGCTGCTGGAAAATCGGCCGCCAGGTAACCTCATTCACCAGCCATACCTGGCCCCCGGCCCCTGGTCCCCGGCCCCTTCCCCCGGGCCGGCCCCCGTCTTCTCCAGCACTTCTTTGGCCACCGCCGCGGTATTGGCGTGAATCGTGATGGTATCTTCCACGCTCTCCGCGTACCCGCCCGCCAGCACGATGGCCACCGGAATCCGGCGAGCCAGCGCCGTCCAGATCACCAGCCGGTCCCGCTCTTTCAGCCCCTCGAACGTGAGCCACAATCCGCCCAATTGGTCGGCATAAAATGGGTCCGCGCCCGCCGCGTACATCACCAGCTCCGGCTGGAACATCGCCAGCGCCGCGCGATACCCGTCCCCCAGACGGTGAAGATACTCCGCATCCCCAACCCCGTCCGCCAGGTGAATGTCCAGGCTCGAAGGAGGCTTCTCGCTGGGATAATTCTTGAACTGGTGAATGGAGAGCGTGAACACCGAATCGTCGCCGCCGAAAATCGCCGCCGTGCCGTTGCCGTGGTGCACATCGCAATCCACCACCATGGCCCGCCGGATGGCGCCGTCCCGCTGCAACCGCCGGATGGCCACCGCCATATCGTTGATGGCGCAGAACCCTTCGCCGTGGTCCGGAAACGCGTGATGGAATCCGCCCCCTATGTTGAATCCCACGCCCCATTCGAGCGCCAGGCGCGCCGCCAGTATGGTGCCGCCCGCCGCCAGCCAGAACGCCTCCACCATCTGCCGGGAATATGGAATTTCCAGCCGCAGAATATCCTGGTAGGTGAGTGTGCCGCTGCGCAGTTTCGCAACCCACTCGGGATCGTGCACCAGCAGGATGTCCTCGTCCGCCGCCGGCTCCGGCGCCGCGAAATCCTCCGCCGTGGCGAACCGTGTGCGGATCAGCCGGTCGTACAGCCACGCATATTTTTTCGAGGGGAAGACGTGGTTTCCGAGATGCAGGTCGTACTGTTCGTGGTACACCAGCCGGAACGGCAGCATGGCATTACGCCGTCTCCGACTGCAGCGCCGTCACCACCGCCACGTTGAAAATGTCTTCCGCAGAGCAGCCCCGCGACAGGTCGTTCGCCGGCTTCGCCAGCCCTTGCAGGAACGGCCCGATGGCCGCCGCGCCGCCCAGCCGCTCCAGCAGTTTGTACCCGATGTTGGCCGCCGCCAGGTTCGGAAATATGAGCGTGTTGGCGCGCCCCGCCACCGTCGATCCCGGCGCTTTCGATCGCCCCACCAGCTCCGACACTGCCGCGTCGGCCTGTAGTTCGCCGTCCACTTTCAGGTCCGGCTCGCGCGCCCGCACCATTTGGAGCGCCTCCACCACCGTGTCCACCTGCGGGTGCTTGGCGCTGCCCTTGGTCGAGAAGCTCAGCAGGGCCACCACCGGCTCGGTATCGAGCAGCACACGCGTGCTCTCAGCCGTGGCGATGGCGATGTCCGCCAGCTCCATCGGCGTGGGATCGATCACCACCGCGCAATCCGCGAACGCCATCAGTCCGTTGTGTCCCTGCGAGCGGTCCTGGAGCGCCATGATGAACACGCTCGAAACCAGCCTCGCGCGCGCGTGCGGCCCCACGCAGTGCAGCGCCGCGCGCACCGTTTCCGCGGTGCTGTTGGCCGCCCCGCCCACGCTCCCATCGGCATCCCCCGCCGCCACCATCAGCGCCGCGAAGTACAGCGGTTTCCTGGCCATTTCCAGCGCCTCCAGTTGGGTGATGCCCTTGGCGCGCCGGCGCTCATAGTACAGCGCGGCGTACTTCCCGAGCAGCGGCGAATCCGGCGGATCGGCGAAGGCCACGCCCTCCGGCGCATGGTCCGGCCGCGGTCCGATCAGCATCGGCCTCACCACCCCCTCGCGTGCCAGCCGCGCCGCCGCTTCGAGCACGCGCGCGTCGCCTCCCTCCGGGAACGCGATCGTCTTTTTCAGCTTGCGGGCCCGCTCGATGAGCCCCGCCATGAAGAGTCTTGCCGATTCCGGAATTGCCGCCATGTGTCGAGAATCTGAGTCTAGCAGGTAGCGCCGCCGCCCACTAAAGCCCCCCAGCGCTCTCAGCTTGCGCAGGAGCTTACGGACAGGATCGTTAAGCCAATATGCGCAAGCGGATTGCAGTTCCGCCAACTCCCAGACGTAAGCTGTCAGACCGCCTGAAAGAACTATAGCCGCCGATGAACACCGATAAACGCGGATTGGGAAACAAGATTCTTATCGGCGTTCATCTGCGTTCATCTGCGGCCCAAATTGAATTTTTCCCGGCTTCTCAGATTCGCTCCCATCGCCGGAGCGACGCGCAGCTCCCGTGAATCCCCCCTCAGTCCCCCAAAAACTTCCCGAATGGCCGCAGCCCCTTCACGTTGTCGCAGACCGCCTTCAGCGCCGCTGTCAGCGGAATCGCCAGCAGCAGCCCCGGCGCGTCCCACAGAAAGCCGAAGATCATCAGCGAGAATGTGACCACCAGCGGGTTCAGATGCACCCGCGATCCCACAATCTTGGGATACAGCAGGTTCAGCGCAATCAGGTGCAGCACCGCCACCAGCACTACCACCCCCACGTACACCGGCACGGTGTTGATCCCCAGCGCCGCGAACAGCGGCGGAATCAAGGCCAGCGGCAGACCCACGTACGGCACCAGGCTCAGGAAGCCGCTCAACGGCCCCACCAGCAGGGGGTACGGCAGGCGCATCGACCAGAAAACCACCGAGCTCAGGCTGGCCAGCAGCAGTCCCAGCAAAAAGTTCCCCACCACGAACGCGCGCACCAGGTCCGCGATCCCCTGCACGCTGCGCGCCGCAATCAGCCGGCCTTCTCCGTGGAACAATTGCAGAAAGCTGCGGTTGATGTGGTCGCGCCAGCTCAGCATGAAGTACACCAGGAACGGAATGAAGGAGGACATCAGCAGGATCTCGTAGAACGAGCTCAGGTGCGATTCGACGTAGTCGCCGATGGCCGTGCGCTCCTCGTGAATCCGCACCTCCGGAATAGCGCCGGGGCCGGTCGGCGCCGCGGGCGCCGGCGCGGCCTCTCTCTTCGCGCCCTTTTTCTTCGGCTGCTGCGCGCGCAGCCGCTCCTCCTCCTCCTGCTGGCGTTGCCGCGCGGGAACCAGCATGCGGTAGGTCTGCTCTTCCAGGTTCGAAATCCTCTGCTGAACGCCGTCGACAATATCGCCGATGCGCTGGCCGTATTTGGGCAGGTCTTCGTACAGGCCGGCGAGCTGCGAGTAGACGCCCAGCCCGGCCACGTAAAGAAGTAGCAGCGCCACGCTGCACACCACGAAGCTCGCCAGGCCCCGCGGAAGATGGATCCGCATCAACACCTCGACGAACGGCTCCAGAATAAACGCGATGGTCACGGCCACGATGGAGGTGATGAACAGCACGCGCCCAAAGTACAAAATCGCAATGATCACGCCCATCGCCACAATCGGCGGTGCCAGGCGCCGCGCTTCCTGTGCGGCCTCGGCTGTGCTGTTGAGCGATTTGGGGATCAGCGCCACGGCGCAAGACGGCCTTGTCTCGAATGTAGCATGGCGCCGTCTATAATGAAATTGACTTGACGCCCGTGCAATCTCGCATCCTGGCCCTCGATCTGGGCAGGAAACGCATCGGACTGGCCATCAGCGATCCCCTCGGCATCACCGCCCAGGGCCTGCCCAACCTGGTGCGCGCCAACCAGCGCGCCGACTTCGCCGCCCTCGCCGAGATCGTCCGCCAGCGCCAGGTTGGCCTGATCCTTATGGGCAACCCCATCAACATGCGCGGCGACGAGGGCCGGCAATCCGCCTGGGTGCGCGAGTTCGCCCAGGCGCTCGAAAAACGCACCGGTCTTCCCGTGAAACTCTGGGACGAGCGTCTCACCAGCGTCCAGGCTGGCCGCGTGCTCCGCGCGAGCGGCATCAGCATCCAAAAACGCGCGGCCGCCGTCGACCGCCTGTCCGCCGTCATCCTCCTGCAAAGCTACCTGGATTCGCTATGAGGCTCGCGCGGACCACAGCCAAGCTCCTGCTGCTCGCGATTGTCGCCGCCGGCTTGCTGACCCTCCATCTGTACCGCCCCTACCAGGGATTCCAGGGCCAGACCTTCGTCGATATTCCGCGCGGCGCTTCCACCGCTGCCATGGCCGGCATGTTGGCCCAGGCCGGCGTGGTGCGCAGCCGCTGGGACTTCCTGCTGGCCCGCTTGCTCAGGCGCGGCCGCGTGTTGCAGGCCGGTGAGTACCGCTTCGACCACCCCGCCACGCCCATGGAAGTGCTCGGCCGTATTGCGCGCGGCGACGTTTTCTATTACGAGCTGGTGGTGCCCGAAGGCCGGAATATGTTCGATATCGCCGCCGCCGTCGAGGATCTTGGCCTCTTCCAAGCCAGCCGATTCCTGGCCGCGGCCCGCAACCCCGCGCTCATTCGCGATCTCGACCCCCTGGCTCCCAGCCTCGAAGGTTATCTCTTTCCAGACACCTACAGGCTCAGCCGCCATACCACCCCGGAGAGCTTGTGCCGTATTATGACCGCCAAGTTCCGCGAGGAGTGGGCCAGCCTGCACCGCTCGACCGGCGTTCACACCGCCGTGACGCTGGCCTCCCTGGTGGAGAAGGAAAGCAAGCTGGCCGAGGAGCGCCCCAAAATCGCCGCCGTCTTCCAGAACCGTCTCCACATCGGGATGAAGCTCGATTGCGATTCCACCACCATCTACGCCGCGCTCCTCGATGGCCGCTATCGCGGAGTCATCCACCGGTCCGACCTGGATAGCGACAACCCTTACAACACCTACCGTCACGCCGGCCTGCCGCCGGGGCCCATCGCCAACCCCAGCCTGGCCTCCATCCGCGCGGTGGACGCCCCCGACCCTACCGGCGCTCTCTATTTCGTGCTGCGGCCCGGCGGCTCGGGCGCGCATGAGTTCTCCAGTAACATCGCGGCCCACCAGGCCGCGGCCGACAGGTTCCGCCATGCCCGCAAGAGCAAGAGGTGAGTCCGTCAAGCGGCAGTTGAGCGAGTATCTCGCCGCCCGGCAACCGCCCGCCATAACCGAAGCCCTGTGGAACGATCTGCTCCAGCGGTTCGCGCCCGTCTCCGAGAGCTACCTGCGCGAGTTGCTGCGCTCCACCGGACTTCCTTTCGAGCAGCCTTACGCCGGCATTCGCCAGCACACCTTCGAAGAGCTCGAGCAATCGCTCCGCGAGATGCTCCAGGTCTACACGGAAGCCATGGCGGCCGGCGACCGCCGGCGCGCCCGCTATTGCCGCCGCCTGGTGATCGGCGCCAAGGACCGCGCCCGCTTCCAGGCCCGCAGCCCGCGCGCCGCGCCGGAACTGAAGGCGCGCAAGGAAGAGATGGCGCAGTGGATGCTGGTCTGGCTGGAGAACCCCGAAGTCTTCCCCGCGTGGGTGGAAGCGCGGCGGCGAGTGGCGGGGCAACCTGATCCTTGTCAGTGAACCGCTCAGCCGATGTGGCGCAGAGTCTCACTCTGCCGCGTCCCGGCTCGCAGGGACGTTTTTTTGGGCTCCCGGAAAATCCATTTCGCTGGGCGATACCGCAGCTACTCCTGCCGCGGCTGCCGCTCGCGCGCCAGTCGCTCGGCTAGGAACACCTTGAGTAAGGACTGATACGGAACGTCGCGTCGATTCGCAAGTACCTTGAGATCCTCAATCATGGAGACCGGCAGGCGGAGGGATATCGTTCTTAGAGACGGTTTGAGCTGAACGAGTTTCTTGCGCTTTCCCGCTTTCCAATCCACGTACTCCGTCGAATCCGCGGTGGCCCAGAATTCCCTCTCATTGTCCTCGTTTTTGAATTCAGGAAGTTTCTTTTTCATATCTCTCATAGGTCTCCATTTCGTTCCGGTTCATGTCTCTGGCCGAAATCACTCGTATGAGCCTCCGCCTGACCGTGAAAACTACGAACAGCCGCCGGCCCGCACCAGTCTGCCCGAGGGCATAGTACAGCTTCTCGCTCGTCGAATGGCGAAGATCGCTGTGTACCACGAATGGCTCATGAAAGAATATGTCCTCGGCTTCCTCCGCAGCCACCCGATGCCGTTCCCAGTTTTTGTGGGCGTTGGCGTCGTCCCAATCGAACCCCGTGCAATTCTCCAACGGATCCACTGCGGCCATGATTTCAGTATACGACCATCATATACCGAGCGGTCAGCCCCGGTTTCCTTTGGCTTGCAGCCTCCATGATTGTTCTGGCAACATCCAATTGGATGACCTTCGAGCGTCCGGTTCTGTTTTGTCTGCTTCTGCTGAGCGTGGTGGGGCAGGCGGTGCCGCCTGCCCGAGCCGCATCGCCTCCCGCGCCCCCGCTCGGCCTGCCCCCGGTCGTCTGGCCAGCCGATAACCCCTACTCCGCTGCCCGCGTGGAACTCGGCCGCAACCTGTTCTTCGATCCCCGCCTGTCGGCCAACGGGAAGGTCTCCTGCGCCACGTGCCATCCGCCCGAGCACGCTTTTGCCGGCGGCGATCCGCCTCCGCTGGGTGTCACCGGCAGGCCGCTGCGCCGGCGTTCGCCGACGCTCATCAACCGCGCCTACGGACGCAGTCAGTTCGTGGACGGCCGCGCCCCCACGCTCGAAGCGCAAATCATCTTCCCCATCTCAGCTCCGGACGAGATGGGCACGACGCCACAGGCGGCGGCCGGCGCCGTAGCGGGTATCGCCGGCTATGCGCGTTTGTTCGAGGAAGCATTCGGCGACCGCCAGGTTACGTTCGATCGCATCGTGAAGGCTATCGCGACCTTTGAGCGGACCATTCTCTCGGGTAACTCACCTTATGACCGCTTCTTGAATGGAGACAAACACGCGCTAAGTCCGGCTGCCAGGCGTGGCCTGGACATCTTCGAGCGTTCCGGAGAATGTTCAGAGTGTCACAGCGGTTATAACTTCACCGATGAGAAGTTCGCCAGCCTGGGCATCGGCCCGGATGAGCACCCGCCCGATCTCGGCCTGGGCGAAATCTCCCGGAAACGGCGCGACGACGGGAAGTTCAAAGTGCCCACGCTCCGCGAAGTGGTCCACACCGGCCCGTACATGCACGACGGCCGCGATCGCACGCTGGACGACGTGCTGGAGTTCTACCGGAAAGGCGGCCAGCCCGGCCGGTACCTCGATTCCCGCATCGCGCCGTTCTTTCTGGATGCGCCCGCCAAGGCCAGCCTGATGGAGTTCCTCGAATCGCTCAGCGGCGAAGGCTGGCAGCGGATCAAGCCGCCGGAGAGGCTGCCTCAGTGAGCCGCCGGGCTTCTACCTCTGCCCCAGTTTCAACCGCCGCCCAATGATCATCTTCACCAGCAGATGATCGGTGCTTGCAGTCATACCGATGCCGGCCGCCAGGTTGAATTCCCAGTTGGGGCCTAAGTTCAGGTCAAGGGCCGGCATGATGGCCTGCTGCTGGTCGCGCACCGCATCGAAGCCCGTGATGGTGCCGACCGCGCCGTAATACTCAAAGCCCAGAGTAACTCGTTTTGTGACATCGTAACTGACTTTGACGGCGGGCGAAAAAGTAACTCCCTTGTCCACCTCCAGGCCATGGAAGGAGCGCTCCAGCGCGGGGTTAACAGCCAGGTACCAGCGGTTCAGTTGCTTGTCGACGATGGGCCGGATCTCCCAGGTCCATGTGTCGGTCGAGTAGCTTCGGCGCTCATAGCCCAACTCGGTCGATAGGCTCACATTCACGGGCCAGTGCCACGCCTCGGGGATCCTGACGCGCGGGCGAATGTGATCGCCCACCCACTGGTAACCTTCGCTCGCGCGGTAACTCATGAAGATATAGAAGCCGGTTTCAAACCACTCCGTCCAGCCTTGCGTGATTTCGATGGTTTCGTGCAGAGCGTGCTCATCCGCGCGCACTCCGTCCACGGCCTCCTTCGATCCCTCGAAAGTGAAGTTGGAGTGCAGTTCCACCATGGTGCGTTCGGGCGGCACCATTTCGGAGCCATACACCTGGACCTCGTAGTTGCCCTGGGCGCGCAGCGCCGCCGCGCAGCCGCCCAGGAGCAGAATGGCTGTCAAGAAATATCGCAAGTCCCCACCTGCCTCCTGATCATTGGCTCTCAATCCCCGTCGCCCGCCGCTTCGTTGTAAATCTCCAGCACCTGGCGGGCGGCCTTTTCCCAACTGAAGCGCGCCGCCTGCGCGCGGCCGCGGCAGATCAGCTCGGCGCGCAGAGTTTCGTCCAGCAGCGCTTCCGTGATGCCCCGCGCAATGTCGAAAACGTTTTCGGGGTTCACCAGGACCGCGGCATCGCCCACCACTTCCGGCAGCGAGCTGACGTTCGAGGTCACCACCGGCGCGCCGCAGGCCATGGCTTCGAGCGGCGGCAATCCGAAACCTTCGTAGCGCGAGGGGAACACGAAGGCGGCCGTGGATTCGTAGAAGCAGCGCAAGGTCTCGAAGGGCACGAAGCCCAGGAACCGTACCAGGTGTTCCACGCGGCTCTTGATCACCGTCTGCCGCAAGGCGGGGTACTGCGAAATGGTGTCGCCGATGATCACCAGGCGGAGGTCCCTGTAAACCGGGTGTGCGGCGAGCTGCCCGCGCACCACGGCGAATGCCTCCACCAGCCGCGGCACGTTCTTCTGGCGGCGGATATTGCCGGCGTACAGCAGGAAGGGATATTCGATCTGGTAGCGCTCCATGACGCGCTGCTGTTCCTGCCGGTCGGCGCCGCCGTGGGCCACAAAGGCCGGGTCGGGCGCGTTATACACCGTGCGGATGGAGCGCGGCGGCACGCCCAGATGAGTTTCCGCATCGCGCCTGGTGGCCTCGGAAACCGCGATCACGCGCTTGGCGCGCAACAGGCCGCGCCGGAAACGGTAACGCCGCAAGTGCATCCGCAAGGAAGAGACATTCTCTTCGTAGAACAGGTTCGCCATGTCGTGAATGGTCACCACGTATGGCCGGATCATGAGCAGGGGGACGCGATTCAGAGGGATGTGCACCAGGTCCGGTGAGAGGCCGCGCAGAAAAACAGGGAACGCCACGTGGTCGAGGAGGCTGTGATCGTCGCGGGCGTAAATGGCGGTGCGGCAATTCTCGGGCAGGCCGGCCAGCAGCGGCATTTCCGCCGGTCCGCTGACCAGGGTGTATCGGTTCTCGTGATCGATGGCGGCCAGCGCGTGGCCCAGGCTCCGGATGTATGTCCCGATGCCGAAATCCCGGATGCGCCGGGCGTCGATGACGATATGCATCTTGCGCTAAGCCCGAACGGCGTCGAGCTTCCACTGGTAGAGCGGGAACCGGACGGTGAGCGCCTCCACCTTCTGCCGCACCGCCGCGATGGTATCTTCGCTCGTGATGTTGTTCAGCACTTCCGTAATCAGCGCGCCCACCTGGCGCATCTCCGCTTCCCCAAACCCGCGCGTGGTGACGGCCGGAGATCCCAGGCGGATGCCGCTCGGGTTGAACGGCGGATTGGTGTCGAACGGGATGGCGTTCTTGTTGACCGTGATGCGCGCCCGGTCGAGCGCCTTCTCGGCCTCCTTGCCGCGCAGGCCTTTCGAAAACACGTCCAGCAGCAGCAGGTGCGTATCGGTGCCGCCCGAAACCACGCGGAAGCCGGCGTCCATCAGGCTTTCGGCCAGCGCCCGCGCATTGGCCAACACCTGTTTCTGGTAGTCGATGAACTCCGGCTGCATGGCTTCCTGGAAGCACACGGCTTTGGCCGCCACCACGTGCACCAGCGGGCCTCCCTGTATGCCGGGGAACACCGTTTTGTCGATGGCCGGACCGAATTTCTCCTTGGCCAGGATGATGCCCGAGCGCGGGCCGCGCAGCGTCTTGTGCGTGGTGGAGGTGACGATGTCGGCGTACGGGCACGGGTTGGGATGCAGTCCCGCCGCCACCAGCCCCGCGATGTGCGCCATGTCCACCAGGAAAACCGCGCCCACCGCGTCGGCGATCTGGCGGAAGCGCGGGAAATCGATGGTGCGCGGATAGGCGCTGGCGCCGGTGATGATCATCTTGGGCTGGTGCTCGCGCGCCAGGCGCTCCACCTCGTCGTAGTCGATGCGCTCATCGTCCTTGCGCACGCCGTAGGGAATCACCTTGTAATTCTTGCCGGAGAAGTTGAGCGGATGGCCGTGCGTGAGGTGTCCGCCGTGGGCCAGGTTGAGCCCCATGATGGTGTCGCCGGGCGAGAGCACGGAGGCATAGGCCGCCTGGTTGGCCTGCGATCCCGAATGCGGCTGCACGTTGGCGTATTCGGCGCCGAAAAGCTTCCTGGCGCGCTCCCGAGCCAGGCTCTCGACGATGTCGGTGAACTCGCAGCCGCCGTAGTAGCGCTTTCCGGGATAGCCCTCGGCGTACTTGTTGGTGAAGACGCTGGCGGTGGCTTCCGCCACGGCGTCCGAGACGAAGTTCTCGCTGGCGATCAGCTCGAGCTGGGAGTGCTGCCGCTCCACCTCGTGCTGGATGGCCTGGTAGACTTCGGGATCGACTTCGGCCAGGGGCCGCGACATTCGTTCCATTACCGTCATAGTCAACAATTCCTCCCCGGCCCCCGGTCCCTGACGCCCGGCCCCCGTTCTTAACGCCCCTGCTCCAACTGGGCGATCTTGGCCACCCGGCGCGCATGACGGCCGCCGGAGAATTCCGTGTTCAGAAAGACGTGAATCAGCTCGATGGCGCGCTCCTCGTCCAGGTACCTCGCGCCCAGCGTCAGCACGTTGGCGTCGTTGTGCTCGCGGGTTAAACGCACTTCGTCCTCGGATTGCGCCGGCGCCGCGCGCACTCCCGCAATCTTGTTGGCGGCCATGGCCATGCCGATGCCGGTCGAGCAGACCAGGATGCCGCGGTCGGAGCGGCCCTGCGCCACGTCGCGGGCGGCGGGCTGCGCAAAGTCCGGGTAGTCGCAGGATTCCGCGGAATTGGCGCCGAAGTCGACCACTTCGTGGCCCTCCTGTGCGAGTCTCCATCGCAGTCTTTCTTTCAGAGCGAACCCGGCATGGTCCGCGCCAATGGCAATCTTCATAAACGGAAAGACCCTAATTCTACCATGCTAGAATTGAGTTTTCCCTTTTACAACCTTATGCTCTGGAGCAAGTTGTTTATCCCTACTCTTCGCGAAGACCCGGCCGAAGCCGAGGTTCCCAGCCATAAGCTGCTGCTGCGCGCCGGATACATCCGCCAGCTTTCGGCAGGAATCTACAGCTACCTGTTCCTGGCGCAGCGCTCGCTGCTGAAGATCCAGCGGATCGTGCGCGAGGAGATGGACGCCATCGGCGCCCAGGAGATGTATCTGCCGGCGCTGAACCCGGCCGAGGTGTGGCAGGAGTCCGGCCGCTGGGACATCATGGGCGACAACATGTTCCGCTTGAAGGACCGCTTCCAGCGCGATTTGTGCCTGGGCATGACCCACGAAGAGGTCGTGACCACCATCGCCCGCCGCGAGCTGCGCAGTTACAAGCAGCTTCCGCAAATCTGGTACCAGATCCAGACCAAGTTTCGCGACGAGCCGCGCCCCAAGTCCGGTTTGCTGCGCGTGCGCCAGTTCATCATGAAGGATTCCTACACCTTCGACATGGACCAGGCCGGGCTGGACGCCGCCTACGAGAAGCATTACCGGGCCTACTGCCGCATCTTCGAGCGCTGCGGGCTGGTGTATTCGGTGGTGGAGGCGCACTCCGGCGCCATGGGCGGCAGCCAGTCGCACGAGTACATGGTGGCCTCGGAAGCGGGTGAGGATTTCGTCGCCGTGTGCCCGGGCTGTGGATACGCGGCCAATTTGGAGAAAGCCGCGGCCGTGCCTTCGAAGCCCGCCATCGCCGATCCCCCAGGCGACCTGGCGCCCGAGGAGTTTCACACCCCGGGGCGGAAGACCATCGCGGAAGTGGCGGAGTTCACGGGCCTGCCGGAAACCTCGCAAATGAAGAGCCTGGTGCTGGTGGCCGACGGCAAGCCGGTGCTGGTGCTGCTGCGCGGCGACCATCAACTGAGCGTGACGAAACTCGGGGCGATCGTCAACGATCCCGAATTCCGGCCGGCCCACCCCGAAGAGATCCGGCAGTGGTTCGGCGCGGAAGCGGGATCGCTCGGCCCGGTGGGCGTGAGCAATATGCCGATCCTGGCGGACCAGGCGCTGGTGGGCCGGCGCAACATGATCGCGGGCGCGAACAAAGACGATTTCCACCTGCGCCACGTGACCCTGGGCGAGGATTTTCAGGCGGAGATTCACGACCTGCGCCAGGTGGCCGCGGGCGACCCATGCGCCAAGTGCGGCGCCGCGCTCGAGATCCGCAAGATGGTCGAGGTCGGCCACATCTTCAAGCTTGGCTACAAGTACTCGGACTCGATGGGCCTGCGCGTGCTGAACGCCGACGGCAAGGAAGTGACGCCCATCATGGGATCGTACGGCATCGGCATCGAGCGCATTTTGAGCGCCGCCATCGAGCTGTATTACGACAAGGACGGCATGATTCTGCCGGTGCCGATTGCGCCCTTCCAGGTGGTGATCACGCCCGCCAACAATTCCGACGAGGCGCAGATGGAAGCCGCGTGGAACATCTACCAGGCCTCGCTGGCGCTGGGCCTGGACGCGCTGCTCGACGACCGCGACGAGCGCCCCGGCGTCAAGTTCAAGGATGCCGACCTGATCGGCGTGCCGTTCCGCATCGTGGTGGGTAAGAAACTGGGCAACGGGCTGGTGGAGCTGGTGGAGAGGAAGACCAGGCAATCCACCGATGTCGCCGTCGCCGTCGCGGCCAAAGCGGTAGCGGAGAGGTTGAAGTAGCGCTGTTAACTTTCGATAGCTTACCGGTCTATAACAAAATGGCATGGAGGTATTTGAGCGGCATGGCGCTACACTATTCGTCGCACCATGGGGTATGCGAATGAACGGGGCCTTTGTTTCTCGTTGCTGGTTGCGGCATTTTTCTCCATTTGGCTGACGGTTTCGAGCCTATTAGGGGACAGCTTCGCCGGGATCACCGGCTTGTTTAGCCCGTTTGTGTGGTGCGGATGGCTAAGTGCCTCGATTGCCGCACTCAGTCGATTCTCCCATCGGCATACACAGCAGGTACCCTGCCTGGAACTGCTGATACCGCTCTTCATGCTGGCGAATCGCAACGGGCAGTTCTTCATTTTCTGTAGAAGCACTGCCTTGCCGTCAGTCGACGAACTCCTGTTTGTCTTCGACAAAAACTTCGGATACATCGAATTTGTGTTGGGGCGCTGGCTTCATGCGATGCCGGCCCTGGCCCAACTCTGCACATGGGGGTATCAGTGCCTTCCGCTTCCGGTGTTAGCCGTCTATTTATCGTTGCCGCGACACGTTGGCCCACGGCAGCATCAAAAGCTGTGGCTGTCATTCGCACTATTGGGAGTCAGTGGCGTTGTCTTTTACCAGGTCTGTCCGGCGGCAGGGCCCATCTATCTCTTATCGGGCGCGTTTCCATTCAGCATTCCGGTTGTGAGCTCGCCGCATCCGAAGCTGATGCCGTTTTCACTGCTGAACGCGATGCCGAGCATCCACTTCGCCATCGCATTACTCGTTCTGTTGTATTCGAGATATTGTAGGAGAGCCGTTCAGATTGGAGCCTGTATTTTCGTGTTAGTCACGGCCCTCGCCACACTTGGACTTGGAGAGCACTACTTCATCGACTTAGTCGTCGCTGTGCCGTTCACTGTAGCTGTGGATGGGGTTTTCGATCTCCTTTGCGACCGCAGCCAAAGACGAAGAGTCTATATGTGCTTCAGCTTGGTGCTGCTTTGGGAGATTGCCTTGCGCCGGGGATGGGCGCTGCAACTCTCGAGACCAACTGTCTGGCTCTTCAGCATCATTACCGTGATGGTTCCGTTCGTTCCTCTGATCCCGCGTTTTTTCAGTTCGCCTGCCTGTGGTCCCGGCGCGCCAGTTCGTCTAACAGCAGCTTTACCGGCCGGACCGCGGCCAGCACAACTTCGTTCCTCGGTTTGAGCATGCGGGCCAGCTCTTTGGCCTGCTCCGACAAATCTCCGGCGCCGGGCTGGCGGCTTTCGAGGTAGTTCAGAATCCGCAGGCCCGCCAATCCCAGGGCCGACAGATCCTGCGATAGCGGCCTGAGCTCTTCCAGCAAGGCGTTGTCTTCCGCCAGCGGCTCAAAGCGCGCATCGTTGCCGGCCCAGCGGGTGAACTGCTCGCGCAGTTGCGCGATGTCGAGCTTGCTCGCGGCCTGTTCCAGGGCGCGCACGCTCTCGCTTTCCGGGCGCACGGCGTCCACGAAACGGTTCAGCGGGGTCAGGCTCGAGTATTTCATGGCGCGGCTGCGAATGCCGAGTCCCTGGGCTTCGCAGGCGTCCGCCAAAATCCGCAGCGGTTCGGCCGGGCGGCCGGCGGCCAGGCGGTCCAGCATGGGGCCGTAGTCGGCACGGTGCTGGACGCCGGTCCACTCGAGCTCCCGGCTCACCGCTTCCAGGCGCGCGTACATCGAGTCCATATCGGTGGTTTCCTTGGGCGACCACAGCCTTTCGGCGATGGCCGCGGCGCGCGGCCAGATGCGCGAATCCACGGTCTCCGCGCTGGCGAATTCGGCCCACATGCAGGCCTCGCCTCCCAGAATGAGGGAGGCCTGCTCCGGAGTGAGCTTCTGCGCGGCGTCCGCCAGCGGGTCGATGCCGTAATGGTAGCCGGCGGGGCTCAGGTGGTCCAGGTAATAGCCGGCCGAGAGAATCCCGCGGTAGCCTTTGGAGGCCGCTTCGGCCAGCGATGCCTGATCGCGCCAGGATTGCACCACGGTGTCCGCCGGCAGATCGGGGTGCAGCACCTCGTCCCAACCCACCATGATCTTCCCGTACTTCTGGAGCAGCTTCTGAATGCGCTGGTTGAAATACACCTGGAGATCGCGCGTGCCTTCCAGCTTGTGCTCCTTGGCGAAGGCCTGAATGGCGGCGGACTGGCTCCATTGTTTGCCGTTCACCTCATCGCCGCCGATGTGGAAATAGGGGTCGGGGAAAAGCTGCGTCATTTCCGCCAGAAAGGCGTCGAGAAACTCGTAGGTCTCCTCGCGGGTTGGGTCCATGGCGCCATCGTAGACGCCCCAGGTGCGGCCGATGCTGTAAGGGCCGGGTGCGCTGGCCAGTTCCGGATACCCGACCAGCCAACTGGTGGTATGGCCCGGCATGTCGAATTCGGGGACCACGCGGATGCCGCGGTCGCGGGCGTAGGCCACCACGCGGCGGATGTCCGCCTGGGTGTAGAAATCACCGTCCGAGCCGAGCTGCTGAAGGCGCGGGAACCGCCGGCTCTCGGCGCGAAAGCCCTGATCGTCGGAGAGGTGCCAGTGGAACACGTTGAGCTTGACGGCGGCCATGGCGTCCAGATTGCGCTCCACCACCTCCACCGGCATCCAGTGGCGCGAAACGTCCAGCATGAGGCCGCGCCAGGGAAAGCGGGGACGGTCTTGGATGTGAATGGCGGCCACCTGGAAGCCCTCCGCGCCGGGCACGACCAATTGCGCGAAGGTCTCCAGGCCGTGGAGCGCGCCGGCGACCGTAGCGGCCTTGAGGCGCGCGCCATCGGGGGCCACGTCCAGTTGATACGACTCGTCCTCGCCCAGCGACGGGTCTTCGGCTCCGGGCCGGGCCCCGAGGGCACCCCGCACCCCGGAGCATTCCACGCGCAGCGTGACGCGGCTGGCATCCGGCGGCCGGGCGGCGAGCATGGGGATGCCGGTCTGCCGCGAGACTCGCGCGGCGAAACGGTTGAGGGCCGCTTCCAGGCGGGGATCGGAGTACCCCGTGGCGGCCACGCTGAAGCTGCCATCGATGGCGAGTTTGCCCGAGGCGGTTTCCACCTTCACCGGGAGGGGCATCAGCGCCGGAGCCGCCGCGCGGGTGGTTTGGGCTGCGCCGAAGACGACCGTCAAAAGAAGAAGCGGCCGGAGCATCTTCTATTTTTCGGGGAGATCGTGGTGGCCCAGGCGCCGAATCCAGATGTTGCGGTAGCGCACATGGTCGTGGTGGTCCTGCAACATGAGCGGCTCCTCGGGATCGTGCGCCGTGTATTTCGCCACCTGACGGTAGACCATGGCGCCGATGGGGTGCATGTGGTTCTGAACCAGCACGCCATTGAAGAACACCGTGACCGCGGCCGGAAGGACGAGCCTCTGGCCTTCAAAAAACGGCGCTTCCCACGCGATGTCGTAAGTCTGCCACTCACCCGGCTTGCGCCCCGGATTCACCAGCGGCGGCCACTGCCCGTAAATGGCCCCCGCCTGGCCGTCGGCGTAAGTGAGATTGTTGTAGGGGTCCAGCACTTGAATCTCGTATCGGCTCATGAGCAGCACGCCGCTATTGCCGCGCGCCTGGCTGGTGCCTTTGATGTCGGGCGGCTCGCTCCACTCGACGTGAAGCTGGCAGTCGCCGAACTTCTCGCGCGTGAGGAGGTCGCCCGTGCCGGGGACCACCTCGAAGTAGCCGTTCTCGACTTTCCATTGGGCATCCACGAGCTTGCCGCTATCGGCGCCCCTGCCGCGTTGATCCCACTTGGACAGGTCTTTGCCGTCGAACAGCACGATGGCGTCCGAGGGAGGCGCGCCCGGCTCTTTTCCGGGCGTCACCACGCGAGGATGCGGCCGGTCGGGATCGTGCACATGCCATTTTTGATCGGGCAGCATGGGGGTATCGGTGAAGCCCAGGTCGGCGCCTTTTTTTTGTTGCGCGCCCAGCGCGTTTGCGAAGCACAGCGCGATGGCGCAGGAAATCAGGGATGCATTCAAGAGAGATGTGTGGCGCATAGTGGACCTCACCACAGGATAACGCCGGGCGCGCCCGGTGGCGAATCTCAGGATTTGGGCGCGATCAGACCGACCCGCGCCGGCTTGACGCCGGGCGGCACCTTGACCACCTTGCAGATCAGTTGCAGCCGTTCCGCGGGCGAAACGACGCGCGCCTGATTGCGGTCCGCATCCAGGCCCTTGAGCATCACCACCTGCCACGACGGGACATAGATTTCCGTGACGCGGATTCTTTCGGCGCCGCTGGGGAACAGGACCACCAGCTCCTCGTCCTCCTTCAGGGCCTTCTGCATGGCGCTGATCTGCGCCAGGATGACGGCGCAAACGCTCTCTTTCTGCGCGGGTGCGGGCGCGGGCGCAGGCGGTTGCTTGGCGGGCGAGGTGGCCGACAACAGGGCCTGCTGGGCAAGCTGCTTGGTCAAATCGGCGAGCGCCATCCTGGATTGATGCTAACACGAAGATGGGGCGAGAATTGAAACTATGCGGAGCTTTGACAGCTTGTCGGAGCGCGAGATTCTCGCTCTGGCCATCTCTCTGGAAGAAGAGGACGAACGGATCTACAGCGACCTTGCCGATGGCTTGCACGAGAACTACCCGGCTACGGCGGAGGTTTTCGAAGGAATGCGGGCCGAGGAGTCGGGCCACCGACGCCGGTTGATCGAGCTTTTCCGGCAAAGGTTCGGAGACCACATCCCGCTCATTCGCCGGCAGGATGTGCGGGGCTTCGTAAGCCGGAAGCCGGTCTGGCTGATGAGCCCGCTGCCGCTGGACAAGGTTCGGGACCAGGTTGCCGCGATGGAGCTGGAGACCCGCCAGTTCTACGAGAAGGCGGCCGCGCGAACGCAAGACGTGGGCGTGCGGCAGTTGCTGGACGACCTGGCCCTGGAAGAACGCTCGCACGAGGAGCGGGCCGAGGAACTGGAACGGGACAAGCTGCGCGGCGACGTCCGCGGGCAGGAAGATGCGACTCACCGGCGCTTGTTCCTCTTGCAAATTGTTCAGCCGGGCCTGGCGGGGTTGATGGACGGCTCGGTATCCACGCTGGCTCCGGTATTCGCGGCGGCGCTGGCGACCCATAGGCCGTGGGATGCATTTCTGGTGGGCCTGGCGGCTTCCATCGGCGCCGGCATCAGCATGGGGTTTGCGGAGGCGCTTTCCGATGACGGAAGTCTCACCGGACGGGGCCACCCCTGGTTGCGAGGATTGATCTGCGGCCTCATGACCGCTCTGGGCGGGATCGGGCACACGCTTCCTTTCCTCATCCCAAGCTTTGGCGCAGCCATGACGGCGGCGATGGCGGTGGTGGTGCTGGAGCTGGCCGCGATCTCGTGGATCCGGCACCGTTATATGGAGACCCCGCCCCTCTCGGCGGCGCTGCAAGTGGGGCTGGGCGGAGCACTGGTCTTTTTGACGGGGGTGCTGATCGGAAGCTCGTGAGCGCTGGGGTCAGGGGGCAGCATGAGGAGCGGATTTGGAGGAACAAAGCCAATTTCGACGTCAGGCGACTGATCTGACAGGGGTTCGGGATCGGGGGCCGGGGTTTGCGGACCGCGGGATTCGATTTTCTGGAGCGCAACGAGGGCGCGATGGTAGGAGCGCTCGGCGGCGTCGATGCGGCGCTGGAGGAGGTTGAAGGTGTCGCTGTCGCGGTAGAACGCCTGAGCGACCTTTAGGTCGTCGATTTCCCGGAAGAGACCGTGGATGTTGAAGCGAAAGAGTTGCGCTTCGATGGTGCGGAAGCGGCGTTGCAGCCACTCGGCGGTGATGAGGGTATCGACCAGGGCGCGCACTTCGGGAGTGGCGGGCTGGTAGCGGTCGTAATATTCGGCGGTGAGAAGCTCGAGGGCCGCGGGGTCTTCGCCGGGGATGACCTGGGATTTGGCGTCAATGCCGGATTTCAGAGCGTTGAAGCGGACAGCGGCTTTGCCCTCGGGAGAGCGCGGACCGGTAGATTTCTGCGAATTGAGGCGGTTGGCCTCGATTTGTTTGAGAGATGACATAAGAACCCACTTTCAGAGTAGCGGATGGAGAGGTAATTTCCGGGTGAGGTTGGTCTGTAAGTTGCTGAGGAATAAGGGCAAGATTTTGTGGGAATGGTGGTGACCGTAAACCGGCCAAACGGGCTAACCGTGTAACCTTTTGGGCGTCCAAGGGTATATTCACCGATGGCCATGCTGCTACAGGACCTGCGCTATGCGCTAAGGACGCTGCGAAAATCGCCCTTGTTCACCACGGTGGCCGTGCTTTCGCTGGCGCTGGGGATCGGCGCCAACACGGCCATCTTCACTCTGATTCATCAACTCATTCTGGAATTGCTCCCGGTGAAGCATCCGGAAGAACTTGTGCTGCTGACCGCCCGGGGACGGCACTACGGGAGCAACAACGGTCCCAACGCGATTTCTTACCCGATGTACCAGGATTTCCGCGACAAGAACCAGGTCTTTAGCGGAATGTTCTGCAAGTACGGAACCACCCTTAGCCTGAGCTTCGAGGGAAGAACCGAGCTGGTATCGGGGGAACTGGTGTCGGGGAACTACTTTCCGGTGCTGGGCGTGGGAGCGGCGGTGGGGCGCGTGTTCAACGCCTCGGACGACCTCATCCAGGGCGGACACCCGCTGGCGGTGTTGAGCTACGGATTCTGGAAGACGAGGTTTGGCGGAAACCGCAATGTAGTCGGGACCAGGATCCTGGTGAACGGGTATCCGCTGACGATTGTGGGGGTGAGCCAGGCGGGCTTCGACGGCGTGGAAGTGGGGACCTCGCCGCAGATCCGCGTCCCCATGATGATGAAGAAGGAAATGACGGGGGGCTCGTTCTACAGCCTCAATGACCGGCGCGGCCGTTTTGCGCAGGTGTTCGGCAGGCTCAAACCGGGCATGACGCTGGAAGCTGCCAAGGCCGGATTACAGCCGCTGTTCCACCAGATCTTGCAGATGGAGGTGCAGGAGAAAGACTTCGCGGATGCCACCGAGTACCGCAAGCAGCAATTTCTGAGAATGTGGATGGACCTGCTGCCGGCCTCCAAGGGCCGGTCCGACCTACGGCAGCAATTCACCAATCCGCTGTGGGCATTGATGGCCATTGTGGGGCTGGTGCTGCTGATTGCGTGTTCCAATGTGGCCAACCTGCTGATTGCCCGGGCCACGGCGCGGCAGAAAGAGATTGCGGTGCGGCTGGCGCTGGGCGCGAGCCGGCGGCGCCTGGTCTGCCAGTTGCTCGGGGAGAGCGTTCTGCTCTCGGCGGCGGGCGGGCTGGCGGGGTTGGGACTGGCGGTGTGGATGGACCGGACGCTCATCGGTTTCCTGCCGCTGGGCGTGAGTCCGCTCACCGTTTCGAGCACGCCGGATGGACGCGTGCTGGGGTTCACTTTCGCGGTGGCGGTGCTGACGGGCCTGATCTTCGGGCTGGCGCCAGCGCTCCAGGCAACACGGCCGGAATTGGCGGGGACGCTGAAAGATCAGGCTGGCTCGGTGGTGGGAGGCGCGGCCGTGGGCCTGCGGAAATCCCTGGTGGTGGCGCAGGTGTCGCTCTCGCTGCTGTTGCTGATCGGCGCGGGCCTCTTCATCCAGAGCTTGCGGAACCTGCTGGATCTCAACCCGGGCTTCCGCACCGGGAACTTGCTGACGTTTGCGATGGACCCGACCTTGAACGGGTACCAGCTCGAGCGCAGCCTGCAATTCTACCGGCAGTTGACCGAGCGCATGAACGCGCTTCCGGGCGTCAAGTCGGCCGCCTTGGCGGTGGTGCAGATCTTGGACGGCAATGAGTGGGACAGCGTGGTGACGGTGGAAGGCTACACCGCGAAACAGGGCGAATGGGTGGACCCTCACATGCAGTTCATCTCGCCGCGCTTCTTCGAAACCATGGGTATCCCGGTGCTGCTGGGACGGGATTTCAGAATCCAGGACGATAAGGGAGCGCCGATGGTAGCGATTGTCAACGAGAAATTCGCCCGGCGCTATGTCGGAGGCGCTAACGCCATCGGACGGCACGTGGGGATGGGCGGCAATCCCGGAACGAAGACCGACATCGAAATCATAGGCGTGGTGAAGGACACCAAGTACGAAAGCATGCGGGACGAGATCCCTTACGAACTCTATCTGCCTTACCGGCAGGTGCAATTCGTAGTCGGGATGACGGCCTACCTGCGGACCGAGGCCGATCCGGAGAATATGTTCTCGCTGCTGCGCCGGACGGTTCGGGAGGTGGATTCGAATGTGCCCGTGTACCGCATGCGCACGCTGGAACAGCAGGTCGACAAGTCGCTTATGTCGGAGCGGCTGCTGGCGACGCTCTCGGCCATCTTCGGGTGCCTGGCCACGCTGCTGGCGGCGGTGGGGCTGTACGGGGTGATGGCCTACATGGTGGCGCGGCGCACGCGGGAGATTGGAATCCGCATGGCGCTGGGCGCGAGCGGCGGCTCGGTGGTATGGCTTGTCATGCGGGAAGTGCTGCTGCTGGCGGTGGTGGGCCTGGCGATCGGGCTGCTCGCGGCCGGGGCGCTCACGCGGCTGGTGGCGACGCAGTTGTTCGGGATTCAACCGGCCGATCCCCTAACCATGACCGTGGCGGCCATCGGCATCGCATCCGTGGCTACGCTGGCGGGCTATTTCCCGGCGCGGAGAGCCACGGGCATCGACCCGATGCGGGCGCTGCGCTGGGAGTGATCTGTAGAGGCAAAGACTGTTTACCGCAGAGACACAGAGACGCGGAGTAAGACAAGGGCAAGAAGGGTACTTCGATTAATGGGGATGACGCGTCTTCCCCGGGCTGGCGCGCTGAGGAGGCAGAGAAAGGCGGGGGCGAGGGGGCGGAAACCGGGGACTGTTTCGGCAGAGGGAAGGGCAACCAACCGCCAATTCAGATAGTATGGAGGCTGACATGCGGAACTATCTGGATTTGACGGGGAAAGTCGCGTTGATTACGGGCGCGTCGTCGGGCATCGGTGCGGCCACGGCGGCGGTGTTCGCCGATCTGGGAGCCAAGGTGGCCATCGGCTACTTCCACAACCAGAAAGGCGCCGACCAGACGCGGGAGAGCATCCTAAGCGCGGGCGGGAAGGCCATCGCCATTCGAGCCGATGTTCGCCAGGGAAGTGAAATTCGCCGGCTGGTGCAGAGCGCCGCTGAGGAACTGGGGCCGATCGATATTCTGGTGAACAACGCGGGGGCGTTGGTGGAGCGCATGAAGATCCACGAGGTCACGGGCGAGAAGTGGGACGGCATCCAGAACCTCAACTTGAAGAGCGCGGTGCTGTGCTCGCAAGCCGTGGCGGCTTCCATGATGGAGCGGCGGACGGGGGCCATCGTCAACGTGGTTTCGATCGCCGGGCGCAACGGCGGCGGGCCCGGCGCGGGACCTTACTCGGCGGCCAAAGCCGGGCTGATCGCGTTCACCAAATCGCTGGCCAGGGAACTGGCGCCGCACGGCATACGCGTGAACGCGGTCTCTCCGGGGGTGATCGACACGCCGTTTCACGAAGTTTTTTCGACGCCGGAAATGATGCGGAATTTCAAGGCCACGATTCCACTGGGCCGCGTGGGAACGCCGATGGAGTGCGCCACGGCGATTGCCTTTCTGGCCTCCGAAGCGGCCAGCTTCGTGGTGGGGGAAACCATTGAGGTGAATGGCGGGCAGTTGATGCTGTAAGCTGTGCGGCGGGGCCGATCGCTAGCGCAGTAGCCGGAGACGTTGGGGTGGCACCCTTGGTGACGGCTCTCCTGGGAGGTGGGCGGGGATGGGAAGCTCGGATTCGCCCCGCCCGGAAGGGGCATGCACCCTTATTTTGAGAGTGGAGGCCTCGGGACAAGCGGGTTGATAACTAACGTCGTACCGGGCCAGCAGATTCATGTAGGCCTGCTCGACCAGAGCGGCGATCTGTTCCTCCGTGGTAGCGATTCGGAAGTTCCCGTGGACCCGGCTGCAAAGGCTGGCCAGCGCCGGATTGGGGACCGAGGAGACCACCTGCACCAAAGCGCGGGAGGTGAGGGTGGCGGATATCAAACCCAGGCCGGCAGACCTGGCTTCCTCGGTGTGGCTGACTATAATCAGGTGGCGCTTGCCACGCACGGGCCCGTTATCGGACCGAACGGAGCGCCAGATGGTGCTCCACAGGTCGGTGCAGGCGGTTCGCGCGGGAACGGCTCCCAAGGCGGCGGCGACGGTTTCGGGATTGGAATGGAACCGGGCGGGCTCATCGGCCAGCGAGGCATTGGGGTTTTCCAGATCGCTCTCCGGCAAGTAAGGCATGAGGGCCCACAAATCGGAAGGGCGCTTCCACCGGAGACACGCCAGCACGGCCTGCTTCCAGGGAGAGCCGGGCGGGCCGCCCGATCGCGGCAGGATCAGGAAAACGGACATGGCTTGCGCCACGGGCCGCTCCACCACTTTATAGCTCACAACCTGCCGTCCGTCTTCGCTCAAAATGAGTTCCGTGGGCCGGATGCGGGGTTGCTCACGGCCGTCTTCTGAGGCGACTGCCAGTTGCAGGCGGCGCGAACCCGCCCGGACGCTCGCTCCCACGAAGAGGCCGGCCACTCGCCAATGGCTGGCGCGAACGGTCTGGGCGGCCGCGGTCTTGATTTGCCCCAGCGCCACAAAGCCTCGTTTTCTCACCACGTCGTTGGCGTCTTTCAGCAATCCGGCCAGAGTTTCCGTGAACCGCGGATCGCCGGTCTCGCCCATGACCCAGGCAGCCGAGGAGCGGAACAGGCTGGAATCGTGAGCGGCCATTTTCAGGATCTCGGGGATTACCGAACAATCGCCCAACCAATAGAGCCCAATGAGGGCGTTGCCCACCACGCGGTTGTTTTGGTCACGCGTGGCGAATTGCAGCAAATTACGCACTGCCGCGGTGTCCACTCCCCAGAGCGCCTCGACGGCGTTGGCGCGGACGCGAGGGTCGGCCTCGGTGAGGCGCTTCTGCGCCCACGCGACGCTCTGGTTGCCTCGTCCGACGATAAGGACGACCTTGGACCTCAGATGGGGATCGGAATAGCGCATCACGCGCATCAAGGAAGGCAGGATGCGGGTTCCATCCGAGATTTCGCCGAGGATCTCGAGCAAGCGGCCAATATCCTGGGGTTGGACCGTCCCGTTTCCGGTGACGCAGTCGGCCAGCCGTCTGGCCAGCTTGATGTCGGCGGCCGAATCCACACGGACAGCCGCGCGCGCCAGAGACAGAGCTTGCTCCGTGGTCAGCGCCGGATCGCACAGGGCCCGCAGCAGAAGGTCGTTGGCCACCAGCAGGGCGACGAGGTATTGGGCGCCGCGCGAATCGGCCACGGTTTTGAAGATTTCGATGGTGTTGGAATAGAAGGCCTCGCGGTCGTTGTCCAGCAGACCGCGAATGAGTTCCCGATTCTCCTTGACATCCCGGTCGAAGCCCTGGACCAGGGCCTGGAGCAGGGTGCGCGGGTCTTCGGCCGGCCGATTCTGAGTCATCGACACGTAGAGTAGATCGGCCGTTGGGAGCAAATCTTTAGGGCTGCGCCGCACCCAGTTTGTGCAACTATAATCAAACTGATGTCGAAAAACAGCTTCGGCGCGGCGGTAAAGCTGCGCGTAGGTAACCGGGAGTACGAGTGCTTTCGTCTCTCCCGCCTCCAAGAAACGGGTGTGGGCGATGTTGAACGCCTCCCGTTCTCGACCAAGATCCTGCTCGAGAACCTGCTGCGGCACGAGGACGGCCGCCGGGTTTCGGCCGATGACGTGACATTGGTGGCGCGGGGTGAGGGCGCCAATTCCAAGGAAATCAGCTTCATGCCGGCGCGTGTGCTGCTCCAGGACTTCACCGGCGTCCCCTGCGTGGTGGACCTGGCAGCCATGCGCGACGCGCTGGCGGCCATGGGCGCGGACCCTAACCGGGCCAACCCATTGCTGCCGGCCGACCTGGTGATCGATCACTCCGTCCAGGTGGACCATTTCGGCTCTCCGGACGCCTTCGATTTGAACGCGCTCATCGAATTCCAGCGCAACCGGGAACGCTACATTTTGCTGCGCTGGGGACAAACGGCGTTCCGCAATTTCCGCGTGGTGCCGCCCGACACGGGCATTGTCCACCAGATCAACCTCGAGTACCTGGCCTCGGTGGTGTTCCGTTCGGAGTCGGGGCAGGCCTACCCGGATTCGGTGGTGGGCACGGATTCCCATACCACCATGATCAACGGCCTGGGCGTGCTGGGCTGGGGCGTGGGCGGCATTGAAGCCGAGGCCTGCATGCTGGGGCAGCCCATTTCCATGTTGCTGCCGCCGGTGGTGGGCTTCAAACTCGCGGGCAAGCTGAAGGAAGGCTGCACGGCCACCGACCTGGTGCTGACCATCGTTCAGATTCTGCGCAAGAAGGGCGTGGTCGGCAAGTTCGTGGAATTCTATGGCGCCGGCCTGAGCGCCCTGAGCCTGGCCGACCGCGCCACGGTGGCCAACATGGCGCCCGAATACGGCGCCACCATGGGCTTCTTCCCGGTAGACCAGGAGACCCTCGCGTACCTCCGGTTCACCAACCGCGATCCGGACCTGGTGGCGCTGGTGGAAGCCTACACCAAGGAGCAGGGCCTCTTCCGCACCGACGACACCCCGGACCCGGTCTACTCCGACACGCTGGAGCTGGATCTGGCGAGGGTGGCGCCGTCCATGGCCGGGCCGAAGCGCCCGCAGGACCGCGTGGAGCTGCCCGACGTGAAGAAGAATTTCCACGCGGCGTTTCCCAATCTGCCGGCGCCCGCGGATGGGACACTGGGCAATGGCGCGGTGGCCATCGCCGCCATCACGAGCTGCACCAACACGTCCAACCCGTCGGTGATGCTGGCGGCCGGCCTGCTGGCCAAGAAAGCCGTGGAGCGCGGCTTGCAGGTGAAGCCGTGGGTGAAGACCAGCCTGGCGCCGGGATCGAAGGTGGCGACCGACTACTATCGCGAGGCGGGCCTGATGCCGTATCTGGAACAGCTCAAATTCCACCTGGTGGGGTTCGGCTGCACCACTTGCATCGGCAACAGCGGCCCGGTGCTGGAAGCGGTGGTCCAGGCGGTGCAAAAGGAAAACGTGGTGGTGGCGGGCGTGCTGAGCGGCAATCGCAACTTCGAAGGCCGCATCAATCCGCTGGTCAAGGCCAACTACCTGGCCTCTCCGCCGTTGGTGGTGGCGTACGCCCTGGCGGGAACCGTGGATATCGATCTGACCACCGATCCGCTGGGCCAGGACCCGAGCGGCCAGCCGGTGTACCTGCGGGACATCTGGCCCTCCAATGAAGAGGTGCAGAACGCCGTGCGCACGGCCATCAACCCGGGCATGTTCGAGCACGAATACGCGCACGCTTTCGATGGCGACCAGAGCTGGCGGACCATGCCCGTGCCCACCGGCGGCATCTACCAGTGGGACGAGCGCTCGACCTACATCAAGAAGCCGCCCTACTTCGAGCGGATGGCGGACCCGAAAAAGCCGCTGGCGGATTTTCACGGCATGCGGGTGCTGGCGCTGCTGGGCGATTCGGTGACCACCGATCACATTTCCCCGGCCGGCTCGATTCCCAAGGACGGCCCGGCGGGCCGCTACCTGATCGCCCAGGGGGTGGAGCCCAAGGACTTCAATTCGTTCGGGGCGCGGCGCGGCAATCACGAGGTGATGGTGCGCGGCACGCTGGCCAACATCCGGCTGCGCAACCAGCTTGCGCCGGGGACGGAAGGCGGCTGGACCCTGCACCTGCCGGAGGGCCGGCAGATGTTCATCTACGACGCTTCCTTGAAATATCAGGAGGAGGGCGTGGGGCTGGTGATCCTGGCGGGCAGGGAATACGGCTCGGGCTCTTCGCGCGATTGGGCGGCGAAGGGGGTGGCGCTGCTGGGAGTGCGGGCGGTGATCGCGGAGAGCTTCGAGCGAATCCACCGCACCAACCTGGTGGGGATGGGCGTGCTGCCGCTGCAGTACCGGGCGGGCGAGAACGCCGCCGGCCTGGGGCTGACGGGCAGAGAGACTTTCCACATTGAAGGCGTGGCGGCGGCGCTCAATGGCGGCGGCCGCAAGGCCACAGTGCGCGCGGTAGCGGAGGACGGCGCGGAGAAGCAGTTCACGGTGGACGTTCGCGTGGATACGCCGCAGGAAGTGGAATACTACCGGAACGGCGGAATTCTGCCGTATGTGCTGCGGCAGTTAGCGGCGGAGGCGTAAACCTGCCATAGACTGATCTCAGACTGGTTGCTGGAAGCTGTCGGCAACTTACGGTCGCACGGCGGGGGGCAAGCGGTCCAGCACCGCCCCGAAAACTCCGCGGGCTGTCGACAGGGCCTCCGCGGCCTCATCAGCGGTGGCCTCCTCAGGATCGCCGGGATAGCGGTCATGCGGCATGGAGGAGTCTTCCCTCGCGAATGACCGTAGCCGGTAAGGACGCGGCCAGATGCGCGCGGCCCTCAAACTGGCTCGCCGTCGAAACCAGCACGTCGGCCGCAACGCCGGTGCCCCACAGCACCTCGTAAGCGAGGCGGCTTCGGCGGCGCTCCGCCGGTGCGTGGTCCGACACCACCACCAGGATGTCGTAATCGCTGTCGGGGCCGGCATCGCCTCTGGCTACAGAACCGAACAGGTAAATGCGCTCCGGACGGTAGGCATCCACCAACCGGCGCACGATCTCGGCCAGGGCCGGATCGCTAGCCGACGGTGTTCGGAGAACGCCGGCATATTCGGTCGCCATAGGTTGTCCAAGACCAGTTTGCCACAGTTGGCCCGGACCGGACCAGGCGGCTAGCGCTTCTTGCCGGCGGTGGCTTTCTTGATTATCGGTGTCGCTTTCTTGGCGTCGTCCTCACTCTCGAAGCCCACCACCACGGAATACTTCCGGCCGATTACCTGAGCGACGAAAAAGGCGAAGTTGATGCCGGCAGCGGCCACGGCTTGCGCCATGGCGTGTCCCAATCCGGGTCTGTCGTCGCCTTCCACCAGCAGCGTGGGAATGGTCGAAGCGCTCAGGCCGGCTGCCTGTGCGGCAGCCACCAGCTTCTTGCCCGCGATGGGGCAAACTTCGATGGCCGCTTTCCCTCCGCTGGCGTGGATCCGATAGCCCATTACCACCTTGAGGTCCGCACCCGCTCTGGCAAGCGGTCCGACGATGGCGGCCAGCGTTCCCGGCTGGTTGTCGACTTCGGCTCGCCACAAGGTGATTTTCTTTACTGTAACTGGCATACGTGGTTCCTCCAACGACTCTCAAAGTTTCATTAAACCGTCCTGGCCGGCGCAGGGGTAATATTGGCGAGCGGCTGGCCTTGGCCCGGCCCGTGCAGCTTGGCGCACGGCGTTTTCCGGCGAGCCAGGTGCAGGTAGTCCAGCACCAACTGGCGCTTGAGATACTGGACCGCTTTGGCCGGATCCACACCCTTGGGGCACACGCGCGAGCACTCGCCGGCGTAGTGGCAGCGGAAGGCGCCATGCGAGCTGCCCGTCAACTGGTTGCGGGCGCGCCGGCCGTCGTCGCGCGTATCCGCGTTATACCGTTGCGCCGCCGCTAAAGGCATGGGACCCAAGTACCGCGCGTCGGTGGCCAGGGTGGGGCAGGCGGCCATGCAACAGCCGCACTTGATGCAGTAAGTGAACTGGAGGTAGGCGTCCAGCTCCTCCGGAGACTGGAAGAACTCCCCCGCCGGGTCGTCGATTTCGGCCTGGTCGGCGCGCACAATATAGGGTTTCAACGCGATGTGCTTGTCGAACATGGTCATCAGGTCGGGGACCAGGTCGCGGATGATGTCGAAATTCGGCAGCGGCCCGACCGTGAGGTCGGTGGTGGCAATGTGCAGGATCTGGGTGTTGCAGGCCAGCGTCGGGTGCCCGTTCAGGAGCATGCCGCACGAGCCGCAGACACCCATGCGGCAGGAATAGCGCCAGGCCAGCGACGGGTCCAGGTTCTCCTTGATGTAGTGCAGGCCGTCGAGCACGGTCATGCCTTCGCGCACCGGCACCGGGTAGGTCTTCACATAGGGCGCGTGGTCGCTTTCGGGATTGAATCGGGTGACGTGGAAATTGATCTCGACCGGCATGGCTACCCCCTTGCTCCCGCGATGGCAATGGCATGCGTGGCGAAGGCCGCCCAGGTGCCCAGGCCGAACAGTCCCAGCCCCGCGATCAGAAGAACCAAGCTGACCGCCTTCTCGACGGCCGGTTTCAGCGTCAGCTCGAACAGGATGGTCCGCAGGCCGTAAAGGCCATGGTAAAGCGCCACCCCCAGCAGGACGATATAAGTGACCAGGAAGAACAGGCTGCCATCCCGATACAAGCTGTTCTCCCGGGAGGTGGCTTCGCCGCCGTGAGGGGCAAACAGATGGGTGATGCCGCCCACGTGCATGATGAGCATGTGGAGGCCGAGCAGGAAGAGGATTACGACTCCCGCCGCCATGTGCCAGGTCCAGTATTTCGTTTCTCGCATCTCGCCTCCTACTTTGCCAGGCCCAGGAAATCATAGCCGCCCGCCGCCAGAAGAATCGCCGCCAGGATCATCATGGCAATGAGCAGGGGCCGCTGGACGTCGAGCGACGTCTTGTAAGGATAGATCGGTTCAATAGGCTTGCCGACCGCCAATCCGAGTTCCACCAGCACCAGGCGGACGCCGTTGAGGGCGTGGTAGGCAAAAGCCGCGAAGACCAGGAACTCTCCGAACTTGAACATGGGCTGGTGGAAGAATCCACCCTCGACCCACAGGTATATGCCGCGGGCGCGCAGGCTCGTGACCACAATGTGCATCAAAAAGTAGAGCAGAATGCCCAGGCCGGTGAGACGATGCAGAATGTAAGCGTAGCGCTCGACACCCCAACGCCCGCCCCCCAGCCATCCCCACAGCCCGAGCCGATTATCGTGCCTTTTGATTTCGGCCATGCCGGCCTCCTTCCATCAGTACTTTCGCTCCACCGGCTTCCAGGTGGTAATCGTCACGGGCTTGGATTCCAGCCTCGGCGTGCCGCCCGTGTAGTAAACCATGGAGTGGGCCAGGAACCTCTCGTCGTCGCGCTTGGGGAAATCCGTGCGGGAATGCGCACCGCGGGATTCCTGGCGAGCCAGACCGGCGAAGAGCAGAGCCTCGGCCAACTCGAGCATATTTTCGGTTTCCAACGTCTGAATCAGGTTGGAGTTGTAGATGCGGCTCTTATCGCGAATGGCGATATTGCGGAAGCGCCGCCGCAACTCGGCGATCTTGTCCAGACCTTCCTCGATCAACTGGCCGGTGCGATAGACGCCCGCGTGCCGGTCCATCAAAGTCCGCAGTTCGCGGCGGATGTGGGCTGGATTCTCGGTTCCGTTCTGCTGGAGCAGGCCGTCGAAGATGCGTTTCTCTTCTTCCCGCGCCCGTTTTTCCGGCGCCGCGCTGAGCTTGGCGCCTCGCCCCAGGTACTTGGAGATCTCTCGGCCGGTGATGCCACCCCACACCAGGCACTCCGCGGTGGAGTTGCACCCCAGCCGGTTGGCGCCGTGCATGGAATGGCACGCCACCTCGCCGGCGGCCCAGACATTCTCCGCCCGGGTGCGGCCGTCGATGTCGGCCTCGATGCCGCCCATGGAGTAGTGAGCCACGGGCCGGATGGGGATGGCCTCCGTGATGGGGTCGATGCCCAGGAACTTCATGCACACTTCCCGTATCAGGGGCAGGCGCTTGTTGATGCGCTCGGCGCCCAGGTGAGTCAAATCGAGCTGAATGTAATCGAGCCCCTCCGCACCCGGGAAGCCGCGTCCCTCGAGGATCTCCGTCATCTCCGAACGGGAAACGATGTCGCGCGGCGCAAGCTCCATCATCTTGGGCGCATACTTCTGCATGAAGCGCTCGCCGCGGTTGTTGCGCAGGTACCCGCCTTCCCCTCGGCAGCCTTCCGTCATGAGGATGCCCGACGGCACCAGCCCGGTGGGATGAAACTGCAGGAACTCCGGGTCCTCCAAGGCCAGGCCCGCGCGGTAGGCGATGGCCTGTCCATCGCCTGTCACGGTTTGCGAGTAGGTGGTGAACCCATACAGGTTCCCCAGCCCGCCGGTAGCGATCAGGAGAGCTTTCCCGCGCAAGACGAAGAACTCGCCGGTGGGGGCATCGAGCAGCGTCAGGCCGGCAAATCGTCCGTCTTCGAGGAGCAGCGCAGTGACGAAACATTCATCGTAGCGTTTGAAGTTGTTGAACTTGACGAGGGTATCGTAGAGGGCCTGCATCTCGAAGAAGCCGGTCTTGTCGGCGGCCATGCAGGCGCGCGGAAAGGAATGCCCTCCAAAAGGCCTCTGCATGATCCGGCCGTCCTCGCGCCGCGACCACGGGACTCCCCAATGCTCGAGGAGGCGAATCTCATCGGGCGAGGCTTTCACAAACCGGTCGACGGTGTCCTGGTCCGCCAGGAAATCGGACCCTTTCACGGTGTCCCAGGCGTGCAGCTCGAAGCTGTCTCCTTCCTCGGGTCGCATCACCGCGCCGGTGCCTCCTTCGGCACACACCGAATGCGAGCGCATGACCTGCACTTTGGACACGATGGCGATATCGGCCGTACCCCGGGTCTGGATCGAGACCTCCACGGCGGCGCGCAGGCCGGCGAGTCCGGTTCCCAGGATCACGACATCATGGGCTATCTGCTGCATTTTTTGCTCCTTCGCGCTCGACTGTAACCATGAACAGGAAATAAAGGCACTGAAAACCTAAAATAGTGCATATCTCGCCCGAAGTCCACCGGAATCCCCACTTTGACCTCCAGGTCTAGTACCCCCATAACATACCAATAGCCCTTACGGTGTTAACTTTAGACAACTTGCGGATACCAGCGGCAGCGTATAGTCTGGCCACATGATGCAACTTTTAAGGAATTTTCTGGCCGACGATAGCGGCCAGGATCTCATCGAATACTCGCTATTGATGGCTTTCGTGGCTCTGGCATCCGCGGCGCTTTTCCTAGGGGCTGGCGGTAGCATCAGCGGCATCTGGAGCACGTCGAGCAGCCAGTTGGTGGCGGCCAATACCGCAGCCTCCTAGGGCTCACTGGGGAGACTGCCGGACCTGGAAACCTGGAAGCCCGCCACCTCTCCGGTGGCGGTGTCGTAGATCGCAAACGTCGAAGGCACGTCGGTCCCGCGGCCATCGGGCGAGAAGACCGCGCCCATGATGGCACCGGGATTGAGGGCCAGCGTCCGGCCGATACGCTCCACGCTGTAAACGTGGTTGTGGCCATAGCACACCACGTCGAATTCGCCGGAGGCGGCGATGGCGCGGGCGATGCCGTCGTAGTGGTTCACCGCTACACGCCGGCCGGCAAACTCCCCGCGAAACAGCTCGCCGTGGATCTGAAGGTGGTCATACTGCCGCGCGTTGGCGGCGATGCGGTAGAGATCGCCATCGTTGTTGCCCAACACCACGTGGATGGGGCGGGAGAAGCCGCGTCCCAGTTGGTGGACGATGAAGGGCGAGCAGAGGTCTCCGCAGCAAATCAGGGCGTCGGCATCGCGCACGGCTTCGAGTGCGGCCGCGAGGTTCCAGACGTTGTCGTGAATATCGGATAAGACGGCGATGCGCATAGTTCTACTATTCTACAAAGCAGATGCGTGGGCCTGCGCCTGGGCGCCTAGGGAGTGTTTACGAGCTGGCCGTTCTCGTCCAGGTGCGGATAGGGGCCGCCGGTCCGGAATTCATCGAGAATGTACCTGTCGAACTGGGGGGTGGGCTCGAAGTACCCCGGCACTCGAAGGTGCGCCCGGCAGGCTTCTTCGTTGAGCTCGACGCCGATTCCCGGGGTGTTGGGCACCGGGATGTAACCGTTCTGGATGATGGGCTTGGGCGGCCCGGTCACCAGGTCTCCCCACCAGGGAATGTCGACCGCGTGGTTCTCCATGGTCAGGAAATCCTTGAGGGTGGAAATCATGTGCACCGACGCCATGCAGCCCACGGGCGAGCCGGCGAAGTGGATGGCGGTTTGGATGCCGTACATGGAGGCAAAGTCCGAAATCCGCTTGGTTTCGCGCATGCCTCCCGAGGTCAGCGGGTCCACATGGATGAGGTCCACGGCGTTGTTCTCAATCAGGGGACGGAATCCTTCCTCCAGGCCAAAAAGGCTTTCGCCGGTGTTGATGGGCGTGACGGTGGATTCCTTGATTTCCTTGTAGGCGCGCCAGTTCTTGGGAGCGTCCCCGGAGCCCAGGGTGCCGACCTGGAGGAGATCCTCGGCCCAGGCCAGTTCATACTGTTCGAAAAAGCGGGCGTGGCGGATGGCGTCCTTCAGATCGAGAGGGCCGAAGTGGTCGGCGGCGAGAGGCTGGTTCCAGCCGATGGCGTCGCGCACGGCCTGGATATGCTCGCCGTACATCTGAAGTCCCTTGGCGGTGGCCACGCCGCGGGTATTCAACCCTCCGGGCCGGTTGGCGATCATCGAGGGCATGATGTCCATCTTGAAAAAAGTGAACCCCATCTTCTGGCGGGCGGCCATGCGGGTGGCATAGATTTTGGGATTGCTGCTTTCGGTGGTGTCGCAATAGCAGCGGACGCGGTCGCGGTACTGGGAGCCGATCAGCCGCCAGGCCGGCACGCCGTATACTTTCCCGGCGATATCGTGCAAGGCGATGTCCAGTGCGCTATAGCCGCCGCCGAAGCGGCGTTGGTTGGTGAAATTGCGAATGCTGTCCAAAATGGGCTCGATGTTCAAGGGGTTCCGGCCCACGATATGCGGCTTGAGCACCAGGGCCATGCCCTCGTTGCCCGCATCGCGGACCTCGCCGAGCCCGTAGACGCCCTGGTTGGTGTCGATCCGGATGATGGGATAGTCGTAATTGGAGGCGATGCGGATGGCCCGCATGTCGGTGATGCGCAACTGGCTGGGCGCGGAGTTCCGGTTTACGCCGCCGGGCTGGGGTGACTGGGCGCCGGCGGGCTGATCGGCCAGGAACGATCCGAGAGCGGCCGTGCCGGCCACCATCCCCAACATGCTCCGCCGCTGGATACCCGTTTTATGGTTCGACATAGATGTTCTCCTTCGGGTTAACGGTATCGGGCGGTGCCCCGCTTGTCAAATCGGAACGGCGTGTAACGCGCCGGGCCGGCGCCACGCTATAATTTCTGGAGTGCCTGCGGATGTGGCGAAATTGGCAGACGCGCTGGATTTAGGTTCCAGTTCCCGCGAGGGAGTGAAGGTTCAAGTCCTTTCATCCGCACCAACAACTTAGAGGGAATCCGCAAAACGTGAATGGGCCAATGCGGGGCTTCATTTTGACCCTCTGCAGCGAGTGCCGGGCTTATCGGTAGCGGTACAACTTCACGCGCTGAATGGCGCGTTCGCCGAACGAAACGCGTGCGCCGCTGCCGGATTGGTCCGCGGTGGGCTCGTTTGTAATCATGGAATCGTCGCCCAGGAGGAAATGCGTCGCCACCCACTTGCCGTTGTTGTCAAACCGGCCCGCTTCGTGCTCGGCCAGACCGGCAATCGGCGGCCCCGGCGTGTTCGGCGTGAAAGTGATCAGCAGATTATTGCCCGCCAGCAGATACTCGTCCGGGCCGACCGCCATGAATAGACCGTAGCCCATCGCGTCGGGAACGGGAGTCTGCGCGCGGCCACCGCGGCGTGGGAACCCCACGTTTAAGATGTAATTCCCCAATTTCACGTGTTCGTCCGTTTTCTCCCTGTCCAACACGGCTGCGGCAATCGTGCCGCTGCTCTGGTGCTCCAGGATCTGAGGAGCGATCTGGGAAAGGGTCAGGAACGCCTGCGAAAGCGGTTTCGCTTCGTATTCGGGAGGCATTGGCGGGAGCGGCGCGGTAGAGCCGGGTCCGCCGAAACCCACCAGCCGTGCCGGCGAATCCATGCCCGGCGGAGACACCACTGCCGGCAAATTGATGCCCGTCTGTGTGAACCACTGAAGCAAGCCGTCGTTACCCATCCCGGAATACCCGATGGCGCGTTGCTGACCGATGGCATAGAAGGCATGGGCAGCGCCAATTTCGCCGTCCGTGGCTTCGATAGTGAAGAACGGCTTGCCGGAGCGCGTGTACCGTGTGGTCAAATCGACGATGTGATTCGCAGCGCCCTGGCGCCCCATGTAAGCATCGGGGCAGTACATGTCCACCTGCGGAGCGCCCGCTTTCCATATGTCCTGCACGTGGTCGAACGCCTCGCCATGCGGACCCCTCCCCCAGCCTATAGTTCCCCACTGATTTACGACCATGGGGACCGGGTGTTCCTTCTTGCCGGCCTCCGCGACGCGATTGATATAGCGCGCATAGCTCCAGGCCATGAAGATCTCGTCCGTGTTCGGACCCTTGCCGAATACCTCTTCCCACGTCCCGGAGGTTTTGAAACCGGCCGCTTCCCAGACTTTGCGGAGCTCCGGATGCAAATCATCCTTGTGCTTCTGGAGGTAATCCATAAGGTCTGCCGGGACGGGCGCCGCAAATGCCTTGTCGGCCAGCGGAGACCGGTCCCGCGAGTCGCCGAAAATGCCGATTTCATTCTCCACTTGAACCAGGATCACGCGGTGCGTCCGGTCCACTTCGCGGATATGGCGCATCAGGGCCGCAAACACGCGGGCATCCGCTTGCCAGTTGTTCTGGTTCAAAGCGGAGAGGGCTTCGACGGTTCTGCCGTCCTTCACTTGTTCGCGCGGGAAGCGATCCTGGTCGGCCTTCACCCAGGCGGGCGCGCAGTTGGATTGGCCATTTTTCCAGCTTCCGAACCACACCAGGACGATGCGCTGGCCGATCTGCCGGGCGTCCTCGATGGCCGCATCCACGATCCGGAAATCGTAGTTGCCTTGCTGGGGCTCGATCCAGGCCCACGCCACGGCAATCGCCCCGGTGTTCTGGTGCGTGGTGGCCATCACCGACATCATGTACCGCAGGTACTCGAGGTTGGATGGCCCGCTGGTAGGCGGTTCCGCGCCCAGAACGAGGAAAGGTTTTCCGTCGACGATCAACTGAGTGGCCAAGCCGCGCTTCTCCAGATGGGGAACGGCCGAATCCGCGGGTCTGGTTTGCGCATACGCCGCGGAGATGGCCAGGGCGCAGAGCACGGCGCCGCCGGTTCGAATCGAAAGTATCATGGTGTCGCTCCTCTTGCCATCCCGGCTGGAAAGCCCAGGCTGGCCGTAACGCCGAGTGGACTTAGCCAGGATTTCCATTTTGCCGTCCTGGCCCGGTGTCGATTATACATCCGACCGGTTGGGGAAAATGAGAGATGCATTGCGGCGCGCGAGACGAAATCCGACACGTCCTACGGCGTCCTGGAGGCGCGCGAACTCGCTCCCGGGAACAGGCGATAACCGCGGTCTGGCGGGAACCACCGCGCCATCAGTTCCAGGCGCCGCCGCAACGGCAGCGCGGGCAGGTAGTCCGGACCAGTTCGAATGGCGACCTCATGCCACAAACTGTGAACGTACTCAGCCGCCGTCCCAGCGAAGGAAGACCGGCCATAACGCGCGAGTCGCTTCGCGTTGTTCGCATGGGATCGGCTCTCGAACAGGGTGCGCTTCTCGTCCAGCGCCCGCTCGTCAATCTCGCCCTCGATCCCCATGCTGATTTCGTCCCACAGAAGCATCCAGTACGCACGCAGCTCCCCTTGCGACGCTCTCTCCCAGAGTCCCTGGCCGAGGCACAGCAGCAACTCCATCGCCACGTCATGCTCTTCAAACCCCGTTGTCGTAACCGACACTTCCAGCCCGCCATTGGTTATAGTCCACTGCGAGGCAACATCGGCTTCCGCTTCCGCCGCAAGGGAGATCCGGCAGGGACCTAACCGCCGCGCCATGGATGAAGGTACGGCGCGAACAGCCGGGCGGATGAATTCGCGCACCAGCGCTCGGGACATGCCCGAACTGCGGTTCAATGTCCATCCATGCGCCAGCCGTAGCGCGCCGGACTGCATCGCTGCTCCTCAGTCCCATGATCGTCGAAAGCGCATTGCGAGCGCCAACTCGGGCCACCGCCGGCAGGGCATCTCCTCTCAGCCGCCTCGTCGCATGTCGCGGAACGATTCCAGGCTCCATTCCCCTTCGGGCGTGGCTGAGCGGCGCCGAAGGATGTACACATTGCCGTCGTTCGCTTTCACTTTGAAAAAGACGTCCTGCGGCCCGTACCACTGATCCAGCAGTTCTTGCACGAAGTAATCCTGACCACCCAGTCGGAAACGAACCGGACGCTCGTCCCCTTTGTAACCGGAGTAGCAGACCACCTCGACCTTCATCTCGGCATCCCGCTCATCCTCGATATCACTTGGAACAGGTCCCCGACGCGAATTATACCCTTTGAGGAGCCTCAACTGACGGCAAGCCCGACAACGCAAGTGCCGCCCGGCCGAAACAAGGTTACTTTTTGAGGGTTTTCGTCGCTCTCCGGGTGCATCTTTAGCCGGACGGCAGGCCTCTCGACAACGCCGACGCGGTTATGGATGATTGAAATGTGGGTCGGAAAATGAGGAGCTTCACCATGCTGCGCAGATTCGCCGGGCTGTCGCTGGTCTTGGCCGCCGCCGCTTCCATCGCGTGCGCGCAAGGCAAGCCAATTCCGCAAATAGTCAAGCAAGGCGCTAAGTATACCTTCCTGGTCGATGGAAAGCCTTTTCTTATGCTGGGAGGGCAAGTCGATAACTTCAATTCCTGGTGGCCGTCGTACCATAGCCTTGATCCCCTCCCGGAGGAGATTGCGAAGGTGTTGGCTGGCTTCAAGTCGTACAACGCCAACACCATCGAGTTTCCGGTTCACTGGGGGCTTATCGAACCCAAAGAGGGTGAGTTTGACTTCGCCGGGTTCGACCAGATTGTGCACGACATTCGCGCGCACGCTCTCAGGGCCATTGTGCTTTGGTTCGGCACGTGGAAGGCCGGCGAATGGGACTATTACCCCGACTGGATAACATCCAACCCCAAGCGTTTCCCACATGCGCTGGATGAGGGCGGAAAAGCGTTGAGGTCGCTTTCGCCACACGGGGCAACCACCCTGGAAGCCGACCGCAAGGCCTTCACCGCCTTGATGAAGCATATCCGGGAGATCGACGAGAATGATCGCACCGTGATCCTGGTGCAGGTGGAGAACGAGGCCGGCATTCTAGGGTCCGCGCGCGACCACTCCGCGGAAGCCAACAAGCTGTTCAACGGGCCGGTTCCGGGGGAGTTCGTGAGCGCTCTCAAGAAGCAACCCGGAACCTGGGCACAGGTTTTCGGCGGGCAGTTTGCGGAGGAGGCATTCACCACCTACTACATGGCCCGGTACATCAACTCCGTGGCTCAGGCCGGCAAGGAGGCCTACCCGCTGCCGATGTGTCTGAACGTGTGGATGGGTGGGCCGGGGAGCAACGCTTTTGGCCGTCCGGGCGACAACTACCCCAGCGGCGGCGGTCAGGCGCACACGCTGGACCTGTGGAAGGCCACGGCTCCGGCTATCGATGTCATTGCTCCCGACATCTACGACCGCTCGGCGGTCAACTATCGAACCGACCTGGCGGATTACGCCCGGCCCGACAACCCGCTGCTGATGGTGGAGACAGGGGAGGGAAAGGAGTACGCACGCTACTGTTTCATGGCCATTGGCGAATACGGGGCGATCGGGTTTGCGCAGTTCGGAGTGGGGATCAAGGAATACGGAGCCACCGCCGACGGCGAGTTCGGGCCGCAGTTCGCGGACGTGGCCGCGGATTACCGCCTGCTGCGGAACGCGGCTCCGGTGATTGCGGAGCTGCAAGGGACGAAGAAGCTGCAGTCGGCCATCGAGGAGGAGAACATCGGGCGTCGTTTGCTCGCTTTCGAGCGCTACGATGTGATGGTGAGGTTCCCTCCGGCGACGGGCCGGCAACCCGGTTGGGGGGAACCCCGACCGCCGACCATTCCGTCGGGCCGCGCGTTGCTCGCCCAGGTGCAGCCGGATGAGTTTCTGATCCTGGGGTTCGACAGCACCATTGACTTCCGGCCGCCCGTAATGTCGGGCCATGGAGAAGCCCGATTTGTGCAGATCGAGGAAGGTGTCTACACAGATGGCGTCTGGACACCGGTCAAGTCCCAGCCCAGCGTCTCCGCCCGGTCTCCCGCCCGGGGCCTGGCGCTGCCGAAAGAAGGGGCCATGCTCCACGTGAAGCTCCAGTGGGAATGAGGCTGGATAACGTCAGAATCCGCTCGGCTTGATCCAGAAGCTTTCCCGCCACTTCTGGCCGGGCGGGATGTACTGCAGCTCTTTGTAGACACCCTTGTGCGCGAGATTGAGCGCATCGGTGATGCCGGCCATGGGCTCAAAGCAGATGAAGTTGTTTCCCGGTCCGGCGGGTGCAAAGACGACCAGCGCGTGATAGTTCGGGCCCAGTGCCACTTCCACCTTTTCGGACTTGCCCCTGACGGACATGGTGGCCTTGCCGGACGCATCCCGGATCAGGTCGCTGAAGACGTCGTCGAGGCTCAGTCCTTTGAGCGGAGCGGCCTGCGGGTTGGGCAGGAATCGCTCGATGGGGCGAGTCTCGCCCGTGGGGAGCTTCTGAGGGGTCAGTATCCACTGGGTTCGCGCGCCGATGGCGATGGTCCACTCATCCCGCGGCGCATCGTTCGCCTGGTAGAACGGATGGAAGCCGATGGAGACGGGCATGGGCTCGGCACTGAGGTTATCCAGCACGGTGTGGACCTCCAAAGTTCCGTCCTTCAGCCGGTAGGTTATCTCAATGGTGTGGGCGAACGGAAACTGGGCCATCCAATCGGGCTGCCGGTAGAAATCCAGACGGCTGGTCACCCAGGCGGCATCGGCATCGGCCTTGATCTCTGTAACCTCCCACTGAGAAGCATGAATCAAGAAGTCGGGAGTCGCCTGATTGTCCGCCCAACGGACATTCTTCAGTTCCAGGTTGAACAAATACTTCTTCCCGTTGGCGTAGAAAGCCGGCTCGTCCAGCCTGTTAGCCCAAGGCCCCAGGAATGGAATGCCACCAGATCCGCGCACCTTCGCAAACTCCGCGGCCGAAGCGTAGGGGCAGCGAAGGACATCCTTGCCTTTCACTTTCATCTCGAAAGCGGAATTGCCGTTGGAGGGCACTATCGACACTACGGTCTGGCGCCCGGCGTCCTCCAGGCGAACGACGTCGCCGTCCCGGCGAGCCGAATACTGGCCGAGAATTGGCAGAGCGGAGATACACAACGCGACTGCAAGCTTCATGGCCGCCGATTGTAGCAAAACGTGTCCGCCCGCGCGGCACCGCTAGTGCGGATAGCCCGCGTTAATGAAGTCGTCCACGTCTTTGTGCAGCTTTTCGCGCGCCTTCCGGTCGATGTACACCATGTGCCCGGCTTCGTAATAAGTGAAGCCGATGTTCTTGCGGATGGGGGGCTCGAGGTTCATGTGAGAGACGGTCTGCTCGATGCCGTTGAAAGGCGTGGCCAGGTCGTAGTAGCCGCAGACCACCAGCACCTTCAAATAAGTTTGCTGGGTCATGGCCGAGCGCAGGGCCTCGGCAACCTGGCCGGGCTGGCCCTGGTCCCAAGGCCGGACGTTGGCGCTGACGGTGTAATACATGTCCGTGGTCCACTGCAGCTCGCGGCGCACGTAATCCTGGAACATGGCGACATATGCGCCTTCGTAGGAGGCCTCGCTGGGATCGTATTCAACGCGTTCGCCGGCGGCGTCCACGTCCATGCCTTCGAAACGCGAATCCAGGCGGCCCATGGTGCGGCGCTTCTCGCGCTCGAGCTCCTTCGACCAGCGTTGGGGGTTGATGCGCAGGTTGGTCTCCTCGATGTACTTCGTCGAAAGACCCGTGAAGCGCGCCAGTTCCTTGACGATCTTCTGGTAGTCGGCCGGGGGCAACTGGTCTCCCTTTTCCAGCGCCGCGGCATAATCGCCATGCGCGAACTGGCGCGCCGCCTGCGCCACCTCATCGACGGTTTCCTTCTGCAGGTCGGGCGGCAGCAGGTGGTGATACCACGCCGATGTGACGTAGGTGGGCAGGAAGAACTTGGACCGGTCGTCGGCGCCCCAACTGGCGAAAGCCACCGAAGAGATCAGCACAATGCCGTTCAAATACATCTGGTGGCGCTCCTGCAAGACGGCCGACAGCTCGGCCGAGCGCGTGGTGCCGTAGCTCTCGCCAATCAGGAACTTGGGCGAGGCCCATCGCTGGTTGCGCGTGATGTATTGGTAAATGAAATCGGAAAACCAGGTGGCGTCGGGGACCACCCCGTAGAACTGCGCGGGATTCTCGCCGGGCGCCGGCCGGCTGTAGCCCGTCGATACGGCATCCACAAACGCCAGGTCGGTGGCATCCAGGAACGAGTCTCCGTTGTCGACGATGGAATACGGAGCGGGCATGCCGTGGCCGTCGTCCGTCAGCACGATGCGTTTCGGACCCAGACCCATGTGGGTAAACAGGGACGCCGAGCCGGGGCCTCCGTTGTAGACGAATGCCATGGGGCGCTTGGAGATATCCGGCACATCGTCCTTGGTGTAAGCCACATAGAAGAAGGTGGCTTTGGGAGTGCCGTCATCGGCCTTGACGACGTAAGTTCCGGCGGTTGCCGTGTAGTTGATCTGCTGTCCGCCGATGCGGGCGCCGTGATGCGTCACCGAGGTCTTTTCTTCGGGCGCCGGCCCGCTGCGCGCCGGCTGTGCCGCTGGCGCCGCTACCGGCGGTTGCTGCGTGGCTGTCCGCGTTTCGGGCGGAAACCCGCCGCGGCGGCCTTGCGCTACCGCGGATAGCCCAACCAGCGGCCGAAGCGCCGGGGCCAGGGCGGTCAACTGCAAAATCGTTCGCCGTGAAAAAGTAGCTGGCACTTGGGCATCCTCCCCAATTAGAATAGGATTTTACCACCCGTGAATATTGAAGTGCAGAAAATCCCGACGGCGCACCTGGAGCGCATCGCTCCCAGGTATTGCCGGATGTGCGGCGAGTGCACTGGCGCCTGCCTCCAAGGCCTGCCGGTGGCCGACATCCTGCGGTTCCTGACTTATGCGGACGGTTACGGACAGTTCGCGCTGGGCCGCGAGAATTTCCTTCAACTGCCGCGTGAGCAGGCCGCGGTGAAGTGCGGCAACTGTCCGAGCTGCACGGTGGAATGCCCCTACGGAGTAAAGGTTTCTGAAAGGCTCATTCGAGCACAGGAGATGTTCACATGTTAAAGACGATATGCGGGCTCGGGCTGCTGGCCTGTGGCCTGGCAGCCGCTGCCGATACGGCTCCCATTCCTACTTGTACCCTGGTGCCGGGTTGGACGCAGAAGGGCGAAGCCCGAAGCTATGTGGGTGACAACCTGTTCGAGTACATGGATGGCAACGCGGAAGGCTACCTGATTTACGGCTTCGTGTCCATGCACGGCGTGTCTTGCGTCAAGGGAGAGGTTAACCTGGTGATCGATATTTCCGATTTTGGCACCGCCGATCAAGCTTACGGCATGTTCACCGCCAACCGGGATACGCGGCAACCCGAAGCCAAGCTGGGGATGGGCGGCCAGATTGTCCCACGCCGGGCCATGTTCGCGAAGGGCCAGTATTACGTGGAAATCGCGGCCGGCCCGGAGGGCGACCATACCGCTGTTCTGAAAGAGTGGATGGCGGCGTTTGAGAAGATGGTGCCGGGCAGCACTTCAACGCCGGTCGCTCTCACGTGGTTTCCGACGGAGAAGCAGCAATCCCTTCGCCTGGTGCCGGAGAGCGTCCTGGGGATCCGCTTGCTGCAACGCGGTTATGCCGCTCAGTACGATTACGGCAAGGCGTTTGTGGTGACCGAAGCATCCGCAGAGGCGGCGGGCCCGATCATGCAGAAATTGCGGGCGCGGTATCCCGACGCCACCGCGGCCACCGTCGGCGACGAAGCTTTCCAGGCCAATGACAAGTACCTGGGGAAGTTGTGCTTCTTCCGCAAGGGACGCTACATCGCTGGATACGCCAACGTAACGGAAGGCCAGGACCCGGTAGCGCTGTCCACGGCCCTGGCTGCCAAGCTGCCGTGAGGCCAAGCCGGGGCGCGCTCCGGGGCGGCGCGGAAGGCGGAGGAAGAAACCTCGCCTGACTCTCAAGCTATTGGATGATCTTTCCGACTTTGCTGGCGGAGGATCGCGTTGACCGCAGTGTCGCTGACGCCGTAATATTACCGCCCTAACGCGGCCCGGACAGCGCGCGCACTTCCGCCTCCGTCAGCCGGCGCCACTTTCCGATGGGGAGATCGCCGATGCGGATCGGCCCGATGGCCGTGCGCACCAGCTTGAGCGCCTTGCTTCCCACGGCATCGATCATCCGCCGCACCTGCCGGTTGCGTCCTTCCGTGATGGTCATCTCCAGAAACGTGTGCTTGCCGCTCGCCCGCAGGCGGTGTACTTTCGCCGGCCGCGTAAGTCCGTCGCTGAGTGCGATTCCGCGCCGCAATTGTGCGATCTGCTCGTCGCTCAGGAGCGTCGCGGTCTTCAACTGGTAAGTCTTGGGCGCCTTGTGGTCGGGATTGGCTATGCGCTCCGCGAGGTCCGTGTCGTTGGTCATCAGCAACAGGCCGCTGGTGTCCAGATCCAGGCGTCCCACCGGCGAAAGCCACGTTCCCGCATCGGCGGTCAGATCGTAGACCGTGGGCCGTCCTTCCGGGTCCCGCCGGGTGGTCAAGTACCCCTTCGGTTTATAAAGCAATATATAGGTCTTGACAGCAGAGCGAAGGGCCATGCCGTCCAGCGTGATGCGGTCCCGCTGGGGGTCTGCCCAGTGGTCCGGGTTGCGAATGGTTTTCCCGTTCACAGCCACACGGCCGCCGCGGATCCACTCCCGCGCGTCTGTGCGCGAGCCCAATCCAGCCTTGGAAAGCACTCTTTCCAAAGTCTTTAACGGCCGCGGTTGGGCCGGCTTCCGTTTTTTCCGCATAGCCGAAAACGATTGTACGTAACAGTACTCATGTTACAATATGTGCCGGGGAGAAAACCACGGGGACAGTACTGATTCGAGGCGCGCGCCAACTGCTCACTTTGCGCGGCCCCAAGGAACCCCGTCGCGGGGACGCCCTTAATGATCTTGGCATTATCCAGGACGGCTCGCTGCTGATTCGCGACGGCATCGTCGAGGAAGTGGGGACAAGCCGCCGCATCGAGAACCTGGCGTGTGCGCGCGACGCCATGGAGATCAACGCCGCCGGACGGGTGGTCATGCCGGGTTTCGTCGACTGCCACACCCACCTGGTATTTCCGCTGTCGGGCGGGCCCGATGCGGATGAAGAGAGCGGCGCGCGGCTGGTTTGCTCCAGCACCGGCCAGAGGTTGGAGGCGCGCGCACGCTCGCATGTGGAAGCCATGGCGCGCCACGGCACCACCACGGTAGAAGCCAAGACCGGCTGCGGCGCCGACGAGAGCGCCGAAATCAAGATACTCCGTGTCCTGTCGGCCTTGAAGCGCGACCCGCTGGACGTGGTCACCACCTTTCTGCTCCGCCTGCCACCGGATGAGAACGGTGGAGAGACCCGTCGGCAGGCGATGGAATCGGTCTCTACGGAGTTGCTGCCCAAAATTCGCCGGCGACGGCTGGCGCGCTTCGCGGACCTGGTTTGGGACAGCGACGGCGTCTCCCCGGAGTGGTTCGCGCGCTATCTCAGACTGGCTCGCGGTCTGGGCTTCGCCTGCAAGATCCATGCGGACCAGCGGTTTCCCGCCGCCGCCATCGTCACGGCCGTCGAGCACCTGGTCGTAAGCATCGATCATCTCGAGCATGCCACGGCGGCCGACGCGCTGCCCCTCGGTGGCGCCCCCACCATGGTGACGCTACTGCCCGCGGTTTCCCTGCACAACGGCGGTCACCACGCGCCGGCCCGCGCGCTGATTGACGCCGGCGCGGCCATTGCGCTGGCCACCAACTTTAACCCGCGCCACACCCCCACGCTGAGCATGCAGGCGATAGTGGCTCTGGCGTGCTTGCGAATGGGCCTGACCGCGGCCGAAGCCATTTCAGCCGCCACCATCAACGGCGCTCACGCGCTGGGTTGCGCCGACCGCGTGGGGTCGCTCGAACCCGGAAAATCGGCGGATCTTGTGCTCCTCGACGTCTCCGACCATCGCGAGCTGGCCCGCCAGTTTGGCGCCAACCTGGTTCGTCTGACCATGAAACGCGGCAAGCCGATCTATAAGGCTGGCGAAGTGGCTCGCCGGCCCCGTCCCGAGCCTTGTCTGGGCCGACCATGGGCCGTCCCAGGCGCTGCCGATAAGGTGCGACAATAATCACGTGAGGCTGCCGGACGGGCAGTCGCTCCCGGGGTGCCTATTGGTCCCCGGGGGAGGAAAGTCCGGTCTCCACAGGGCAGCGTGCCGGCTAACGGCCGGGGTCCGAGAAATCGGGTACGGAAAGTGCCACAGAAAAGATACCGCCTTGCCGCGAGGCGAGGTAAGGGTGAAATGGTGCGGTAAGAGCGCACCGCGGCAGGAGTAATTCTGCCGGCAGGGCAAACCCCACGCGGAGCAAGACCAAATAGGGGAGAAGGGGCTGCCCGCCCCGCCCGACTCCCGGGTAGGTCGCTAGAGCCGCACAGCAATGTGCGGCCCAGACGAATGACTGCCACCCGCAAGGGTACAGAAACCGGCTTATACTCCGGCAGCCTTCACCACATCCCCAGCGCCTTCCACCACAGCGGCCCAATGCCCAGCCAGATTACCAGGTTTATTAGCGAAATCAACAGGCCCACGCGCCACCACATACCCTGCGCGACGTAACCCGCTCCGAAAAAAACCGGCGCCGACCCCGTGCCGTAGTGCGTCATGGCGGCATCCAGGCTCGAAAAGAACGCCAGCACCAGGGCCATCGCCAGCGGCGGCGCGCCGGCGGCCACACCCGCCGCCAGGAAACTCGGGTAGAGCGCCATGACGTGCGCCGTGAGGCTGGCGAAAGCGTAGTGAATGTACAAGTAGGCCACCGCCAGCGCCACCGCCGCCATCGGCCAGGACCATCCGCGCATCCCGTGGAAGAGCGCGCTCGAGAGGATGCGGATCACGCCCGATTCAGTGAGCGCGTCGGACATCATCACCAGCGGTCCAAACCAGATGAGCGCGTCCCAGGCGCGGCCCTCGGCGAGCAGTTCGTCCCACGTCACGACCCGGCAGAGCAGGATGGCGGAAACACCGGCCAGCGCCACAATCGTGTTGTTGACGCCGTGCCACGGAGACGTGACCCATCCGCCCATCACGGCCAGGAAAATGACGGAAAGAATGATTTCGCGGCGGCTCATGGGCCCCATTTGCGCCAGTGCTTCGGCGGCGTGCTCCCGCGCCGCTTGGGTGTCGCGCACCTCCGGCGGATGAAGCCGGTAAATAACGAAAGGCGCCAGGACCAGCGTGAGGAGCCCGGGAAGCGATGCCGCCAGCGCCCAATTCCCCCAGGTCAGCTCCACGTGCGCGATCTTGCGCGCGAACTCCGCGATCAGCGCATTGGCGGCCATCCCCGTCAGGAACATGGCGGAGACGGTGTAGTTTGTGTGGAACGCGCTCAGGATCAGAAAGGTCCCCAAGCGGTTGGCGGTGGGTCCGGGTTCCGAGCCGAAGACCTGCGCCAGGCTGCGCGTGATGGGGAAGACGATGCCGCCCCCGCGCGCCGTATCGGAAGGCACGAACGGGGCCACCACCAGGTTGGCGCCGGCCATGGAGTACCCCAGCGTCAGCGCGCTCCGGCCGAACCGCTGGATAAAGAGATACGCCACGCGTCGTCCCAGGCCCGTGACCGTAAGCGCGCGCGCGAACAGGAAGGCGGTGAAGATCAGCCACACCGTCGCGTTGCTGAAACCGGTCAGCACCTGGGCGCCCGGTAAGGTGCCGGTCAGCGCCAGCGTGGTCATCGCCACCACCACCGAGACGGCCATAGGAACCGGTTGGGCTATCAGGGAAATGATGGTGGCGGCAAATACCGCGAGCAGATGGCGTTGCGCCCCGTTCAGGCCCGGCGCCGGCAGGAAATACAGCAATACGCCGGGGATCAGCACCGCTGCCCAGCGCAAGCCGATGCTTGGTCGTGTCATCGGAAAGCTCGAACAAATTTAACACACGGCCAATGGTAAGCTCGGCCTCCCGATCCCGGCCAGCGGCGAGCCCCCGGCCACGGCACGCACTCCCGCATGGTGGTCTGGAAGAACTGGCTGCTCGAGTTGCTGCGGCAATCCGAGCCGCGCGCCGCCTAACGACTCCGGCGTTCGGCCACTGTCCGCTTTTTTCGCGCCGCCGGCTGCAATGGCTTGTCGGGCAGCCTCATGAAGTTCTCGGGCTGAAGGAGGCTGGCCACGGAGATGTCTTCGTCGATTGTCTCCCAATGAATTCCGATGCCACCTCCGACCAGCTCCCACTTGGATCGCTCCCGCGTTGACGCGCCGGCCAGTCTCGGGAACCACACCAGGGGCACGGAAACCACCCGCCCGTCGGTAGTGGGTCCATTTGAAAAATCCCTAAGCGCTTTCGCATTGACAGGCGGCCTGGAGTCTGCTAGGCGTGCCGATGCGGTTTCGCATTCTGGTAGGCTTGGGGGGATGCGTAAGCGGTCGATCACAGCGGAAGAGTTGGAGCGGCGAGCATTACAGGCAGAACGAGATCGGGAACTTGCTGCCGCAAGATGGGCGGCACCCCCGGAACAAAATCCGCCGATTCATCAAGTACCGCCAGCCCGTAACGACCCGCCCGCACATATCGCAGCATCCAACGAATCCCGCAATCTATGGATTGGTATTGCTTGGGGGGCGGCTGTGACCAGTGTAGCCACTCTACTGGCTCTTTCGGCTCCTGAGTACGCCGTTGTGTTGCTATTTGTTTTATCCGGCACGGCTCTCACTGCTGCATGTTGGTTACATGGATGGTTCAACGGTTCTACGCTAGTATTACGAGCTATTCGGATTGTGCTGTTCTCATCTATAGCTTGGGGAACGGTTTTACTTTGTGGATACCGTGCATGGCCCACAGTAGAGGTATCCCCAGATACGTTAGATTTCGTTCACAACGGTGTGATGCCCGGAGAGACCAGAATAATAACCGTAACCAATAATAAGCCCAGGGACGTCTTCAACACAAATGTCAGTATTGATTTTCACGCTAAGGTACTTAACGATTTTAAGTTCGATGTTCCATCAGACAGTCGCCACGAACTAGCCGAAGGACAGCGAACCGTCAATGGCCTTAAGATAGCGGATATGAAGGGATACTCATGTGGGGATAATAGGCTGTTTTACCTCAACATATACCGCCTGAGGCCACACGAATTTAGAGAGCTGACCATAACTCACATTAAGAACTCACCGTGCCATACAACTTTGAAGGTATATACCTTTACAACCGATTCTACCATGAAGATCGTTGGAAATGGTCAGCTTATTTCTCCCTTTACGACTGGGTCATATAGCTGCTCTGAACCATGGAAAATCCATTTCTTCTATTATTAAGCAGCAGCCAAACGTTGCGAACCGCCAAATGGACCCACCACCCGCCCGTCGGATAACGTGACGCACAGCGCGTCGCCCGAACACTCCACGTCGACCGCCAGTGCTTCAGCCCTTGCCACCAAAGTACTCATGCCACACGCCTCCAAGTTTACCGCCGCCGGCAACCTAACGACCCTAGCTGGCCCTTGCAGCGGCAATTCCCCGCGCCGTGAGCGAAAATAAAAACTTCGGAGTGATCGCTCTATGAAAGTCGTCGCATTCAACGGCAGCGCCCGCAGAGGCGGGAACACTGCCATCCTGCTAGGCTACGTGCTCGGCGAGCTGGCCCAGGAAGGCATCGAAACCGAACTGGTGGAACTCAGCGGCGCCAGAATCCACGGATGTCTGGCCTGCCGCAAGTGTTCCGCGAGAAAGGACCGCCGCTGCTCGCAGACCGACGATGTGGGCAACCTATGCATCGACAAGATGGCCGCCGCGGACGGTATCCTGCTGGGCTCGCCCACCTATGTCACTGACGTCTCGCCGGAAATCAAAGCCCTCATCGACCGCGCCGCCCTGGTGGGCAGGGCCAACGGCGGCATGTTTCGCCGCAAGGTGGGCGCCGCAGTGGTGGCCGTGCGCCGGGCCGGCGCCATACACGCCTTCGACACCCTGAATCACTTCTTCCTGATTAGTGAAATGATCGTTCCGGGTTCGTCCTACTGGAACATCGGCATGGGCCGGGAGCCGGGCGATGTCGAAAAAGACGAGGAAGGCATTCAGACCATGAAAACCCTGGGTCGGAACATGGCTTGGCTGCTGAAGAAGGTGGGAGCCAATCCGTCGTCGCCTTAGTGCGCCCCTACCTCGGCCTTCACTTCCGCTGCGCACAGGATCGTCTCCATGGCGCTCTCATAGCCGCGTTTGGTGTTGAGCATCAGGTCGTACAGATTCGGGTTGCACCACTCCTGCTCGAAATACTGCCGGACGCCCGCTGCGCGCAGACGATCGTACTCCCGAATCACCGCCTCCACATCGGAGGCGCCCCGTGGGCACGGTCCCCGCCTCTCCGCCACGCGCTTCTTGCGAATCTCGATGGGGGCGTAAAGAAACACGTGAAAAACTTCGGGCCAGCCGTGCAGGATGCACTGCGCGCCACGACCTACCACCACGCAGTTGCCCATGCGCGCTGCCGCTTCGATGACTTTCCGTCCCACTACCGCCATTATCTCGGCGTCGAACAGGTCGAAGCTCTCGACGCTGATGGGCGCGTCCACGCCGCCGCGCCACAGCGCGTGCTTCACCAGCCGGTGGAACCAGGGGTCGACGCGCTCATCGAACCGCTCCGCCACCGTGGGCGCCACGTTGGCGGCGTGCGCCACTTCGTTCAACAGGTCCCGGTCCAGCAGCCGCCACCCCAGCCGGTCTGCCAGCAGCCGCGCGATCACCGCGCCGCCGCTCCCGTATTCCCGGGCAATTGTGATTGCGCGAATCATGCGTTCCGCGCCTCCTACCCGAATGTTAACTCCTGAGCAGCTCCAGGAACACCTCTGTCGCGCGATTAAATTTCTTGCGCTTGCGATGCACAATGCCCACCGGCCTGACCAGCCCCGGCGCATGCAGCCGGACCGCCGCCAGCCGCCCCTGCGCGATCTCCGCCTGCATGGTGCGCGCCGGCAGGATGCTGACGCCGGAACCCAGCGCCACGGCTTCCTTGATGGTTTGGATGTTGTCAAAATGCATGACCAGGTTCACTTCGACCCCCTGCGCGCGAAAAAAACGGTCCAGCTCCCGCCGGATCTTCAGATCCTCGTCGAACCCGATGAAGTCCTGCCCGTTGAGGTCCGCCGGAAACACCTCGGCCCGCGCGGCCAGGTGGTGGGAAGGCGCCGCCGCCACCTGCATTTCTTCTTCGCGCCAGGGAATCACGGCGATCTCCCGGCTCGGTTCCGGGTAGCTCACCAGTCCCAGGTCCGCCGCGCCGTCGATCACGGCCTGGTAGATCCTGTCCGGGCGCATGTACTCGACGTGAAGCTGCGCGGCCGGATAGCGCGCTGCATACTCTTCCTGCAACCGGCTCAGTTCGGAAAGCCCTATGGAGTAGATCGACGCCACCCGCACGGCCCCTTCGGCAGCCCCCTTAAGGGATTCCAGCGCCAGCCCCAGTTCCTCTTCGCGGCGCAGCACGTCGCGGCAGAATTCGTGGTAGCTGTGGCCCGCGGGCGTCAATTCCAACGGCCGCTTGCCGCGGTCGAACAGGGTAACTCCCAGGCGGCGCTCCACCTCCTGGACGTGCTGGCTGGCGGCCGATTGACTCACGCCGCAGTGTGCCGCTCCCTTGCTCATGCTGCGAGTGACAGCTATCTCTTTGAAAAGGCTTAGCTCCCAGAATGCCATGACAATAGACTATCATAAGCAGGAGTGATTGTCATCATTAATTATTTTCAGCTTGCCTTATACTAAAAAGGCTGGTACACTCGAAATCAAGGCGTTCAGAGGGACCACCATGACTGACATCGCTCGAAGCAACGGTCTACCCCCGGCGCAGGGCCTTTACGACCCGCGCCACGAGCACGATGCGTGCGGAATCGGCTTTGTTGCGAATCTTAAGGGCCAGAGGTCGCACGACATCATTCTCAAAGGCATCCAGGTTCTGATCAACCTGACGCACCGGGGCGCCTGCGGCTGCGATCCGAGAACCGGCGATGGCGCCGGCATCCTGATTCAGATTCCCCACAAGTTCTTCGCGCGCGAGTGCGCCAAGCTCGGTTTCACCCTGCCGCTGCCGGGAGAGTACGGCGTCGGCATGACCTTCCTTCCCGTGGAGCCGCACGTGCGCTGGCAGTACGAAGGGATCATCGAGCGCATCGTGCGCGAAGAGGGTCTCACGGTACTCGGATGGCGCGACACTCCCATCGACGCTTCGGCTATCGGCCGTGTGGCGCGCGCTTCGCAACCCTACATCCAGCAGATTTTCGTGGGGCGCGCCAGGGGGATGTCCGAAGACCAGCTTGAACGCAAGCTGTACGTGGTCCGCAAACGCGCCGAGAACGAGGTGGCCGCCTCCGACCTGCCCGACAAGGGTTTCTTCTACATCCCGTCGCTCTCCGCGCGCACCATGGTTTACAAAGGTCTGCTGCTGGCGCCGCAGATCGCCCATTTTTATCCCGAGCTGAGCGATCCCGATGTCGTCAGCGCCCTGTGCCTGGTGCACCAGCGCTTCTCCACCAATACTTTTCCCACATGGCCGCTGGCGCACCCGTTTCGCTACATCGCGCACAACGGCGAAATCAACACCCTGCGCGGCAATGTGAACTGGATGCACGCGCGCCAGTCGGTGCTGGCCTCTCCGCTCTACGGCGACGACATTAAGAAGCTCTTTCCCGTCATTCAGCCCGGCGGCAGCGACTCCGCCTCCTTCGACAACGTGCTCGAATTGCTGGTGATGACCGGCCGCGGCATCGCCCACGCCATGGCCATGCTCATTCCCGAAGCGTGGTCCAAGAACCCGCACATGAATCCGCAGAAGCGGGCCTTCTACGAATACCACGCCTCTCTGATGGAGCCTTGGGACGGCCCCGCCGCCATCGCGTTCACCGATGGCCGCTCCATCGGAGCAACGCTCGATCGCAACGGCCTGCGCCCCGCGCGGTATCTGGTAACGCATGACGACCTGGTCGTTATGGCCTCGGAGACCGGGGTGCTCCCGGTCGCGCCCGAAAACGTCAAACTCAAGGGCCGCCTGCAGCCCGGCAAAATGCTGCTGGTGGATACCGTCGAAGGCCGCATCATCTCCGACCGGGAGCTCAAGGCCAGACTCTACGGCCGCAACCCCTACCAGCTCTGGCTGAAGGAAAACCAGGTCTCGCTCGACGGGCTTCCCGAGCCGCCGCGCGAGTATGGCACCGATCACGAGACCATCCTCAGCCGGCAGCGGGCCTTCGGCTACACCGACGAGGACATCAAGATGATTCTCGGCCCCATGGCCGAAAAGGGCGAGGAGCCGATCGGCTCCATGGGAACCGATACCCCCCTTGCTTGTCTTTCAGATAAGCCACAACCTCTCTTCCATTACTTTAAGCAGCTTTTCGCCCAGGTCACCAACCCGCCCATCGATCCCATCCGCGAAGAGATGGTGATGTCGCTCACCAGCTACATCGGCACCGAGCGCAATATTCTGGACGAGACCCCGCAGCACTGCCACACCCTCAAACTGCCGCAACCCATTCTGACCAACCACGACCTGGAGAAACTGCGGCGTGTCTCGCAAGGCGATTTCCTGGCCACCACGCTGCCCATGTTCTTTTCGGTGGAGGATGGCGCCAAGGGCCTGGAACGCGCGCTGGCGCAACTCTGCCGCCGCGCCTCGCTCGCCATCCAGTCCGGCTATACCCTGCTGATCCTCTCCGACCGCGGTATTGACATGGATAGTGCTCCCATTCCCAGCCTGTTGGCGCTCACCGCCGTGCACAATCACCTGGTGCGTGAAGAGACCCGCACACAGGTGGCGCTGATCATCGAATCGGGCGAGCCGCGCGAGGTGATGCACTTCGCGCTGCTGATCGGCTACGGCGCCAGCGCCGTCAACCCCTATCTGGCCATCGAGACGCTCGAAGACATGGTCAAACGCGGCTACCTCGAGGTGCCCTTCGACAAGGCCGTCGAGAACTTCAAGAAATCCATTAACAAAGGCCTGCTAAAGACCTTCTCTAAAATGGGGATATCGACCCTCCAAAGCTATCGCGGCGCGCAGGTTTTCGAAGCCATCGGCCTGAGTAAAAAGTTGGTCGACAAGTACTTCACGGGAACGGTTTCGCGCATTGAAGGGGTGGATCTCGAAGTCCTCGCCCAGGAAGCCATTCTCAAGCACCAACACGCCTTCCACCCGGTAGCCGATTTCGATACCGAGCTGGCCGTTGGCGGCAACTACCAGTACCGCGCGCGCGGCGAGTATCACCTGTTCAACCCCGAGACCATCGCCCGGCTGCAGCACGCGGTGCGGCAGGAGAGCTTCCAGACGTTCGAGGAATACACCGGCCTGATCGACCACCAGAACCGCCAGCTATCGACGCTGCGCGGCCTGCTGGAGATCAAGAAACCGGCGAATGCCATTCCGCTCGAGGAAGTCGAGCCGGCCAGCGAGATCGTCAAGCGCTTCGCCACCGGCGCCATGTCGTTCGGCTCAATTTCGAAAGAAGCTCACGAGACCCTGGCCATCGCCATGAACCGCATCGGCGGCAAATCCAACACTGGCGAGGGCGGGGAAGACGAAGAGCGCTTCGGCACCGAGCGCCGCAGCGCGGTGAAGCAGGTGGCCTCCGGCCGCTTCGGCGTCACCACCAACTACCTGGTGAATGCCGACGAGTTACAGATCAAGATGGCGCAGGGGGCCAAGCCCGGCGAAGGCGGCCAGCTTCCCGGACACAAGGTGGATGAGACCATCGCGCGCGTGCGCCACTCCATCCCCGGCGTGGGCCTGGTTTCGCCGCCGCCGCACCATGATATTTACTCCATCGAGGACCTGGCGCAGCTTATCTACGATCTGAAAAACGTCAATCCGCGTGCGCGCATCTCGGTGAAGCTGGTCGCCGAAGTGGGCGTGGGCACGGTGGCCGCGGGAGTCGCCAAAGCGCACGCCGACGTGGTGCTGATCTGCGGAGACAGCGGCGGCACCGGCGCCTCGCCGCTGAGCTCCATCAAGCACGCCGGCGTTCCCTGGGAGCTGGGTCTGGCCGAAACCCACCAGGTGCTGGTGATGAACGATCTGCGGGGCCGCATCCGCGTGCAGACCGACGGCAAGCTGCAAACCGGCCGCGACGTGGCCATTGCCGCGCTGCTGGGCGCCGAGGAGTTCGGCTTCTCCAGCGCGCCGCTGGTGGCCATGGGCTGCATCATGATGCGCAAGTGCCACCTGAACACCTGTCCCGTGGGCATCGCCACGCAGGACCCGGCGCTGCGGGCCAAGTTCCAGGGCGCGCCCGAGAACGTCGTCAACTTTTTCTTCTTCATCGCCGAACAGGTGCGCCGGTACATGGCCCAACTGGGCTTCCGCACCTTCGACGAAATGGTGGGCCGGGTCGACATGCTTGATCCCCGCCAGGCCATCGACCATTGGAAGGCCAAGGGCATCGACCTTTCCGCCATTCTGTACAACCCGCCTGAGCCCAGCCGCATTCCGCGCCGCTGTGTGCAGGCGCAGGACCACGGGCTCGACCAGGCGCTCGACTACCAGTTGATCGACCACGCGCGCGCGGCCATCGAAGACCGCACGCCCATCGAGATCAAGCTACCCATCCGCAACATTCATCGCACCGTGGGCGCCATGCTTTCCGGCGAGATCGCGCGCCGTTACGGTTCCGCCGGCCTGCCCGACGACACCATCAAGTTCCAGTTCACCGGCTCGGCCGGCCAGAGCTTCGGCGCGTTTCTGGCCCGGGGCGTGACACTCGAGCTGGAAGGGGATGCCAACGACTACGTAGGCAAGGGGCTTTCCGGCGGCCGCCTCATTGTGTATCCGCCGCGCGCTTCCACCTTCCTGCCGGAAGAAAACATCGTCATCGGCAACGTGGCGCTCTACGGCGCTACCAGCGGCGAGGCCTACTTCAACGGCATGGCGGGCGAGCGGTTCGCGGTTCGCAATTCCGGCGCCACGGCGGTGGTGGAGGGCCTCGGCGACCACGGCTGCGAATACATGACGAAGGGGGTGGTGGTGGTGCTCGGCAGGTGCGGGCGCAACTTCGCCGCCGGCATGAACGGCGGCATGGCTTACGTGCTCGACGAGCGCGGCGATTTCGCCGAGAGGCGCTGCAACACCTCCGGCGTGGACCTCGATCCGCTCGCGGACGACGATATCGCGCTGCTGTACAGGCTGATTCAAAATCATGCCGAGCTCACCCAAAGCCCGCGCGCCAAATGGATACTGGAAAGCTGGGAGCAGATGCTCCCCAAGTTCATCAAGGTTTTCCCCCACGAATACAAGCGCGTTCTGGCGCGGAAACCCGTGCCCATTGTGCTGGCGCGCCCCCGAGAGGTGGTCCATGGGTAAAGTCACCGGCTTTCTCGAATACACCCGCGAACTTCCCGAACGCCGGCCGCCCGCCGAGCGCATCCGGGATTGGTTTGAGATTTACCGCCCGTTTCCCGAAGAAACCCTCCGTGCGCAAGGTGCTCGCTGCATGGATTGCGGCGTGCCCTTCTGCCATACCGGCTGCCCGCTGACCAACATCATCCCCGACTGGAACGATCTGGTTTACCGCGGCCGCTGGCGAGAAGCCATTCGCCAGTTGCACGCCACCAACAATTTCCCCGAGTTCACGGGCCGCCTCTGTCCCGCTCCCTGCGAAGCCTCCTGCGTGCTGGGCATCAACGAGCCACCCGTCACCATCAAGCAGATCGAGAAGAGTATCGTCGACCGCGCTTTCGAGGAAGGCTTCATCAAACCCGAGCCGCCCGAAATCCGCACTGGCAAGCGCGTGGCCATCGCCGGCTCCGGCCCCGCCGGCCTGGCCGCCGCACAGCAACTGGCGCGCGCCGGCCACGACGTCACGGTTTTCGAAAAGAGCGACCGCATCGGCGGCCTGCTGCGCTACGGCATTCCCAATTTCAAGATGGAGAAGCACCTCATCGACCGCCGCGTGGAGCAAATGCGCGCCGAAGGGGTGAAGTTCCGGACCAACGCCCATGTGGGCGCCAACGTTCCCGTGGAAGACCTCATCAAAGAATTCAACGCCCTTCTGCTGGCCGGCGGCGCCGAGCAGCCGCGCGATCTGAAGGTTCCGGGCCGCGAGCTGCAGGGCATTTATTTCGCCATGGAGTTCCTGCCGCAACAGAACCGCCGGTGCGAAGGCGATTCGGTGCCGGACGCCGAGGCGATCCTGGCCACCGGCAAGCGCGTGGTGATCATCGGCGGCGGCGACACCGGCGCCGATTGCCTGGGCACTTGCCACCGTCAGGGAGCGCTTTCGGTGACCCAATTCGAGCTGCTGCCGAAGCCGCCCGACGATCGTTCGCCTTCCACACCCTGGCCGCTGTGGCCCATGCAGTTGCGCGTGGAAAGCTCGCACGAAGAGGGCGGCGTGCGCGATTGGAGCGTCTCCACCGTAAGGTTTACCGGCGACCAGCACGGCCGCGTGCGCCAGTTGCACGCCGTGCGCGTGGGACCGCCGCCGGCGTTCGAGCCGCAGCCCGGCACGGAATTCTCGCTGGACGCTGACCTGGTGCTGCTGGCCATGGGCTTCCTTGGCCCCGTGAGGAACGGGCCCATCGCGCAGCTCGGGGTGAAGCTCGACGCGCGCGGCAACGTCTCGACCGACGAGCGCTACATGTCCTCGATACCCGGGGTCTTCGCCGCCGGCGATATGCGCCGGGGCCAGTCCCTGATAGTGTGGGCGATTGCCGAAGGCCGCAAAGCCGCGCGCGGAATCGACCTCTACTTGATGGGCGAAAGCAATCTGGCGTAGGGGCCGGGCATGCCCGGCCCCTACCTTCGATCCCAGTTCACCCGCAGCCGGTCGCGCCCGTCGGTGGCCTCGAGCGTGATGCTGTTGACTTTCTGGCGATCATCCACGGAGATGTACATCGGCCCGTGCAGCCTTTGGTCTTCGGTCACGACGTCCGCTTTCAGCCGGCCGCCTTCCGATGCGATCACCGTGCCGGTGAACGAAAGCGGCGGCTGGTCCCGCTCGCGTCGGAACGATACCAAAATCCTGCCCCCGCGATCGACATTGACGCTCACATCGAAGAGCTGTTGCTCGCCCAGGTTGTTGAGCGCCGAGGAGCCGTGCCCCTGGCCGTGATAGTCGATGGTGTTGTTCCAACTGAATCCCGGCCCACCGCCGCGCCGCTCCTTGGTGGGGCCTCCTCCGCCGCTGATCACCCACGAAAGCCGGAAGTGGTAGCGGCCCGCGCCGCCGCTGTTGCGGATGTGCACCACGGCGGTGAAGTTGTTGCGGCGCGACGGCTCAGCCACCAGCCGGATTTCATCGCGGCTGTCGATCGCCTGAAAGTTGAACCCCTCGAGATTGCGGTCGGGGAGCGGTGCGCTCGATTCCGACCCGTCGTCGCGGGCATCGCGGCCGGCGATGGTGCGAATCGAGACCATGTCCCGGCGCACCGAGACTTCCACTTCGTTCTCCACCTGCAAACGGATGTCGCACTGGCCCTTGCCCGGCGGCACCTCGTTGCGGGTCATCCTGCGGATGCGGAACTGGGTATCCGCCAGGGCCGGCAGGGCCGCACATAGGGCGAGCAGCGCGATCCCGGCACGACCAATGGCCCGACCACTCATGCCCTTTAGCATAGCGCCTGATCGGTGTATACTTCGGACACGGGAGCAAAGAAAGGAACCCTGTATGCACTCGAGAATCAAGACCGTTGCTTGTCTCGCCGCCATCATCTTGTTTGCCTCGTCCACCGCGTTGGCGCAAATGGGACGCACCTGGCCGTCTGAGAAGAAGATCGTTCCGGACCCCGTCACGGGTCTTCCGCTCACATTTCTGACCAGCACGGACGGCGGCTACAGCCAATCCAAGATCTATCAAACGCACCGGCAGTGGACCGTCGATGGCAAATGGCTGATCTTCCGGGGAGTGCGCGAGACCGGCCCGCAGGCGTTGGCGGTGAACGAAGAGACCGGGCAAATCGTGCAGGTAACGGAGTCGGGCTTCATGGGAATGCTGTGCGTCGGCAACAAAACCATGAAATTGGTCATCATGACCGGCGGTGGCGGTGGAAGAGGCCGGGGCGCAGCCGAGGCGCCCGGCGCCGCGCTGGCGGAAGGCCGAGGCCGAGGCGGCAGAGGCCCCAGCGGACCGCATCAGATTGTCGAGATCGACCTCGCCAAACTCTTCGCCGACGTGGCCGCCGGGACCGTGAAACCCGCGGCCAATTATCAACGCCTCTGCGGAACCATCCCAGCTACCCTTCAGGTGGATGGCAACATGGGCCTGGATGCCAATGACGACTTCGTATACTTCAGGGTCAGCGGGCCGGAAACGGCTCAACTGTCCCCGGGCCAGACACTCCAAAAGGGCTTCGGACCGAGGAACATGGGCGCCGGTCCCAGCGGCCTGCGCAGCATGAACCTCACCACCGGGGAAATAAAGCCCATTGTCAATGTCGGCTTCCAGATTGGGCACGTGCAGACTAATCCGTGGGTGCCCGGCGAGATCGTCTTTTGCTGGGAAACCGGTGGCAAAGCGCTGCAACGGACGTGGTTCGTCAACGCCGACGGGACCGGCCTGCGGCCGCTCTATCCGGAGGCGCCCTACGAATGGATCACCCACGAGGCGGTTATCGGCAGGGACGAAGTGGTAATCGCCATCCTCGGCCACCGCTCCATCGCCAGTGCCACGCCCGACTCCAATTGGGGCATCGCCGGCACGTTCGAGCATCCGACCGGCGTGGGCATCGTCAATTTGCGGACCCGCGAGATGCGGATTGTGGGGCAGATTCCCGCGTGGTCGAAGGGCCGCTCGGACTGGCATGTGGCCGGATCGGCTGACGGCCGCTGGGCCGCCTCCGACGATTTTCAGTTTGAGGTCTGGCTCTACGATCGGCACAACGGCGAGATGAACCTGCTGGCCGGTCCCCAGAAAGAGGGTGCCGATCACATTCACCCCACGTTCAATGCGGACGGCACCAAGATCGAGATTCAGTCCGCCCTGATCTCGAAAGACAACCGGGGATTGAACATCTGCGTGGTTCCGGTGCCCAAGACCTTTCTCAATCGGACGTACAGCATCAAAGCGCCCGAATAGCGCACAGGGCGCGGGGGCTACGCGGCTCTTGGATCTACGGATTTCAGGAGCGGACCGATGGCCAGGTCCTCATCGAGCAGCGGCCAATGGATTCCGTAACCGGATGGAGAAAGTTCCGCGTGGCTTCGCTCGAGCCGACCCGCTCGGGCTAGCGAGGAGGAGCACTGCTCCCACGGGATGCTGTAGGTGGCGCTGCCGGTCGTGATTGTGAGCGCGTCTGGTGTCGGCGCGATCATTAAGATAGTCGGCATTCGTCTGCAATCCATTATACTCGGCGCGCCCCCCTGCTAAACTGAAGAAAGCACACCCCCTATGGTCACATCAGAGGAGCGCCGGAAGGCGCTCGAAGACATCCTCACGCAACGTGTACTCGTCCTCGACGGGGCCATGGGGACTATGCTGCAACAACAGCGGCTGACCGCCCAGGACTTCGGTGGCCCGGCGCTCGAGGGGTGCAATGAGAACCTGGTGCGCACCCGGCCCGATGTGGTGCTCGGCATCCATCGCGCTTATTTGGAAGCCGGGTCGGATGTGGTCGAAACCAATTCCTTTGGCGGAACGAAGCTGGTGCTCGCCGAGTATGGGTTAGAAGACGATGCCTTCGAGCTGAACTTCACCGCAGCAAAACTCGCTTCGCAGGCGGCGGAAGAATTCGCGACCGCCGCTCGACCGCGATTCGTCGCCGGGTCCATGGGGCCAACCACCAAGGCCATCACGGTTACCGGCGGGGTCACGTTTCCGCAACTGGTCGAGAACTTCTACCAGCAAGCCAAGGCGCTGGTGGCGGGCGGCGCGGATGTTCTGCTGGTCGAAACCTGCCAGGACACGCGCAACGTCAAGGCCGCTCTGCTGGGCATCGAACGGCTGCGCGGCGAGCTGGGCCGGCCTATTCCCACCATGGTCTCGGCCACCATCGAACCCATGGGCACCATGCTCGCGGGGCAGACCGCGGACGCGTTCTGCGCTTCGGTGGCGCACGCCGACCTGCTTTCCATTGGGCTGAACTGCGCTACCGGCCCGGAGTTCATGACGGACCACATACGCACCATCAGCGAGATGGTCCCGGTGCGCGTTTCGTGCTATCCCAATGCGGGGCTGCCCAACGAGGAAGGCAAGTATCTCGAAACGCCCATCTCGCTCGCGGCGCAGCTTGAACGGTTCATCGAGAACGGCTGGCTCAACATGGTGGGCGGCTGCTGCGGCACCACCGCCGCGCACATACGGGCCATCGCGCAGATGGCCGAGGGGAAGCGCCCGCGGCGGCTTCCCGCACGCTCGCACCGCGCGTACTATTCGGGCATCGAGCTGGTGGAGGCCGAGGAGAGCAACCGGCCGTTGATCGTGGGCGAGCGGACCAACGTCATCGGAAGCCGGCTGTTCAAGAACATGGTGGCGGAGGAGAAGTGGGAAGAGGCCACCGAGATCGCGCGCTGGCAGGTCCGCAACGGCGCGCACATCGTGGATGTGTGCCTGCAAAGCACCGACCGCGACGAGATGGCCGACATTCCGCCGTTCTACGAGAAGCTCATCCGCAAGATCAAAGCGCCGCTCATGATCGATACCACCGATCCCAAAGCCGTGGAGCTGGCGCTCACTTATTGCCAGGGCAAGAGCATCGTCAACTCCATCAACCTGGAGGACGGCGAGGAGAAGTTCGAGCGCATCTGCCCGCTCGCCAGGCGCTACGGCGCGGCGCTGATCGTGGGCTCCATCGACGAGGACAAGCAGCAGGCCCAGGCGTTCACGCGCGAGCGCAAGCTAGCGGTGGCGGAGCGGTCCTATAAGCTGCTCAGCGAAAAGTACGAGATTCCGCCGGAGGACATCATCATCGATCCGTTGGTGTTCCCCTGCGCCACGGGCGACGCCAACTATATCGGCGCGGCGGTGGAAACCATCGAAGGCGTGCGGCTGGTCAAAGAGAGGCTGCCGTATGTAAAGACGGTGCTGGGGATTTCCAACGTCTCTTTCGGACTGCCGGCGGCGGCGCGCGAGGTGGTGAACTCCGTTTTCCTCTATCACGCGACCAAGGCGGGGCTGGATCTGGCCATCGTCAACGCGGAGAAGCTGGAGCGGTTCGCTTCGATTCCCGAAGAAGAGCGCCGCCTGGCGGAGAGCCTCCTCTTCAATACGCCGCCGGTGGATGCCGAAGACGAAACGCTGCGCACCGCACCCGAGGATTGGCGCGCGCAGACGGCGGAGCAGAAGGCCGCCATCAACCAATGGCATATCGCCGCCGTCACGGAGCATTTTCGGAAGAGGGGCAAGCGCGTCAAGCCACGCGCCGAAGACCTGCCGCTCGATCAGCGCCTGGCAAATTACATCATCGAAGGCACCAAGGACGGGCTCATCGCGGACCTCGACCGCAAACGGGCCGAGGGCACCCCGCCCCTGGACATCGTCAACGGGCCGCTCATGGCCGGGATGTCCGAAGTCGGGCGGCTCTTCAACAACAATGAGCTGATTGTGGCCGAGGTGCTGCAATCGGCCGAAGCCATGAAGGCCGCGGTGAACCATCTCGAGCAGTTCATGGAGAAAGCTGATACGGCCGCGCGCGGCAAGGTGATCCTGGCGACGGTGAAGGGCGACGTTCACGACATCGGCAAAAACCTGGTAGAGATTATCCTGGCCAACAACGGCTACCAGGTGATCAATTTGGGGATCAAGGTGCCGCCGGAGGCCCTGATCCACGCCTACCAGGAGCACCAGCCGGACGCCATCGGACTATCCGGTCTGCTGGTGAAGAGCACCCAGCAGATGGCCATCACCGCGGGCGATTTCAAAGCCGCCGGCATCACCGCGCCGCTGCTGGTGGGTGGTGCGGCGCTGTCGGATAAGTTCACCCGCACCAGGATCGCGCCGGCTTATGGCGAGGCCGTGTGCTACGCCAAGGACGCCATGACCGGCCTCAGCCTCATGAATGCCATCATGGACCCGGCGACACGCGCGACGGTGCTCGAAAGCCATCGGTTCACCGAAGCGCCGGCCGCCGCGCCGGCTGTCCAAACGGCAGTGTCCGCCGGCACCACGCGCAGCACGAAAGTGCGGACCGGCATCGCGATTCCGGCGGCGCCCTATCTCGAGCGCAAAGTGCGCGACGTTCCGCACCTGGCCGAAGTGTGGAGCTACATCAATCCGTTCATGCTCTATGGCCGGCACCTGGGCTACAAGGGAAACTTCGAAAAGGCGCTGGCGGAGCACGAGGCGAAGGCGCTGGAGCTGTTCCACAAGGTGGAGCAGGTGAAGCGCGAAGCCGCGCGGTTCATGAAGGTGAAAGTGGTGTGGCAATTCTTCGAAGCCGAGCGCGACGGCAACGCCATCCACTTGTTTGCGCCCGGCGCCAGCACACCGCTCCACACCTTCCGCTTCGGACGTCAGCCCCGCGAGAACGGCTTGTGCCTGAGCGATTACATTCTGGATGCCGAGGACGGTCGCCGCGACCACCTGGCGCTATTCGTCGTCACGGCCGGCGCGGGCATCCGGGAACGGTCCGAGGAATGGAAGCGGGCGGGCGAGTTTTTCAAAGCGCACGCCATTCAGGCGCTGGCCATCGAAACCGCCGAAGGCACGGCCGAGTGGCTGCACCGGCGGATTCGCGAGGATTGGGGCTTCCCCGACGGGCCGGCGCTCACCATGCACGACCGTTTCACGTCGAAATATCGCGGCAAGCGTTACAGTTTCGGCTATCCGGCCTGCCCCAACCTGGACGACCAGCAGGGCCTCTTCGCTCTGCTGCACCCGGAGGACATCGGCGTGCAGCTCACCGAGGGCATGATGATGGATCCCGAAGCCAGCGTGAGCGCGCTGGTGTTCCACCACCCGGATTGCGCGTACTTCACGGCGGAAGAAGGGTGAGTGGCGCGGCCGCGGCACGATGGTGGAGACGGTGGCACTATGACGCGAACTGCAGAATCGTCTCGCAAAGTCTGTCGAAGTGACGGGACTTGCCGCGCAGAAGTTGGGGATCGAGTTCGCCGAGGATCTTCGAAGCGTGCTTGATCTTGTGGTATTCCTTCTTCTGGGTGCGCCGGGTGGCCTGTTTCAACGCCTCCTCAACGTCGGCTTTTGAGATTTCCTCGATGTTCGGACGGCCGGGCAGCGCTGTGGCTTGGAAGCCATCACCATAGAACGTCACCAGGATCTGCGGATCAGCAAGAAACCACGACTCCATGCACTGCACCATAAGGTGCGCGCTGGTCTCGTCCGCGCCCGCGGGACAATCCCATTTGTCGCGCTGCTTGAGATGTGCCCATACTCCCACACCGGGGGGAACGGGATCTTCGGAATCCACTATTAGCAGAAAGCGGTCGCCGGGACGTGATTCAGTGACAGCCGAGCGGAAACTCTTGAACGCCTGGTCCCGACCTCCACAGGGCAAAACCCTCGGAAGTTTCCCCGGCGGAACTATCTTCTCAAAGAGCTTGCCGAAGCCTATACGTAAGTCCGCCTTGGTCTCCTGGTACGGTCCGCCGCCTTCCACATAGATCTTCACACTCACCAGCGGTTGCCCCCGAGATGGCCTTCCCGCCAAAGCCGGCCAAGTGTGTAGTCTTCGAGCCAACTCGGAAGCTCTTTCCTGGATAGCCGCTTGAGGTTCGTCGATCCATTGGACTTCTCACACACAATGACCGAGTCAGGCTGATCGCTGAGCGCATCGACAAGTTGTGCAGAGTGGGTGGTGACGATCAACTGCATCCGGCTTGAGGCGTCGATTAGCAGGCTCGCGACCTCCGGAATCATGTCGGGATGCATCCCGAGCTCTGGTTCCTCGATGCAGACGACTGGCGGTGCTTCCGGATTGAGCAGTATAGCCAGGAGCGCGACCCACCGTATCATGCCGTCGGACCACCGGGTAGCAGGGACCGGAGATTGCAGGTGCCGCTCCTCCAAAGAAAGCTCGACACGGCCCTGTCGTACCCTGGTGTGAACATCCACCAAGTCGGGAGAGAAGCGACTCAGGCATTCCTTCAGCTTGCTGTTGACTGTCGGGTCGCTCTTCAACTTGTTAACGATGATGCCAAGGTTGCCGGAATCCTCCTCCAGCCACTCGTCCGGAACATCGACGCGGGAGGTTTCGCGGACCCCTGCAATGTTTCCGAACTCCCAATCCCGGTAGAGCTGAAATCGCTCGAAGAGTGCGCCGACGTGGGTCAGCTCAGGGTACTGTTCCGGATCTTTTCGCTGAGAGAGAACGGATAGTTGAGGGTTCAGGCTGTCCCTCTTTAGGAATCGCTTGCTCTCGCCGACGTTTATGAAGGGCGTGTCATTCTCGTACCCAAAGTAGAAATAGGGCTCGTCGTGGCCTGGGTAGGGATCTTTGTTCTCGAGGCGTTCGTCGGTAATTTCCAGCCGATGACCGGAGCGCGTGAATTCCAGTCTGTACCGAAGGTGCTTGTATTGGTACCGAACAATCGCCTCGATGGTGGCAGTTGGATTCGGCTGGCCCTTCCAGAGCCATTCGCTAATGCCGTCTTCGACGCGAATGGCCGCGGCGAGATCCCGCGGCGCGCTCTTGAGGAGACCGATCACCTGGATCAAGTTCGACTTGCCAGAGCCGTTCGGTCCTATCAGAACATTAAGAGGCCCCAGTTCGATGGTTGCCGACTCAGCGCCGAAAGATAGAACATTTCTGATTAGCAAACTCTGAAGCGGCGGCGAAAAGCTCATGGTATTGGTTTCCAGAACTGCATTTTAACGCAGACATCGGCGTGCAGCCTATGTTTGCCGGCCTGAGCCGCCCTTTTTATTGCCCTGACACGCGCTTAGGCACCAACAGGATCTGGGTGGCGCAGCCCTTCTTTTCCACCTCGATGCGCGCCGGCCCCGCCAACAGCTTCACCGGTTCAGGGTACCCGGCATCGAAAACCGAGACGCTGTATTCTCCCCCGGCCAGCCCGTCGAAGACGAATCTGCCGTCGCGGTCGGACTCAGTGTAGCGCCGGCCTTGGCCGGAATTCAGCTCGAGAATAACGCCGGGCGCCGGAAGCTTCACTTTTTCCGGGTCGTGCGCCTTGTCCAGATCGCGCTGGTAGAACTCGTTTGCGGTCACGAATCCTTCCAGCCGCGCCGATTCGTCTCCGCCGTTTTGAAAGAAGAACAGATAGGCCAGATCGTCTCCGGCATCCGACAGCCTGCGGTTCCGGTAGCATACGCTGGTATTGATGCTGTCCGTTTCCTCGTCCTCATCGGCATACACAAGGTACGTCTCACCCTCCTGAAAGTCGTAGCCGCAGTCGCCCCCATCCGTCCAGACTTCCAGAGTCCCCTCCTCGTCGTCGGAATCCTCTTTCTCCTTCTCGCCGCGAAACGTAGTTCTCACTTTGAAGCGTATTCGTCGCCCCTGGGCCATAATCGAATAGAAAAGTTTGCTGATGTCGTCACTCGTCTTGGCCGCCGCCAACCGGTTCTTGTAGTATTCGGGGAGGTCCGGAAAAACCTTCTGGTACTCGTCCTTCAAGCTGGCCAGACTGGATGGCGACTGGTCCTTTTGGAGGCCCGCCAACTCCTGGCTCAGCAGCAGCGACGAGGACTTCTCAGGGTTCCAGCGACTCAGGAAGCCCGGCGCGACCGATTCCACCGTCCCGATGAACACCCTGTCGGCAACCGCTACTTCATGGCAAGCCGACAACGTCAACAAACACTGGCAAGCCGGCAGCGGAGTCGGAATCAATAGCAATGACACAACCAGCGCGTGCCGCATGGTTTCATCCTAGCACCGGCTATTGCAGCGCATCGCGGAGATGCAGACTGCGGATCAGGCGGCGCAGCGAATTGGGATGGATGTTCAGCCGCGCGGCGGCCTGATTGTGGTCGCCATTCGACTGCCGCCAGGCCTCCATGATCAACCGGCGTTTGCTTTCGGTGACGGAGGATTGCAGCGCGCCGGGAACCTCCGGAACGTTGGCCGATTCAAGAACGGTTTCGGGCAGGTCCTCGGGCAAGAGCACGCCGGACTGGCCCAGCACGACGGCGCGCTCGATGGCGTTCTCCAACTCGCGCACGTTGCCGGGCCAGGAATAAGACATCATGTAACGTTCGGCTTCGAGAGAGACCGCGGAAACACGGCGGCGACAACGCACCGCGGCCTGCTCCAGAAAGTGGCGGGCCAGCGCCGGGATATCTTCCGCATGGTCGCGCAATGGAGGAACATGCAGGGCCACCACGTTGAGACGGTGATACAGGTCTTCTCGAAAGGCGCCGCGGCGGACCTCGGCGTTGAGGTCGCGGTTGGTGGCCGCAATGAGGCGCACATCCAGCTTCAATGTGCGTGTTCCGCCGACGCGCTCGAATTCGCGCTGCTGTACCACGCGCAGCAACTTGGCTTGCAGCGCCGGCGCCAACTCGCCGATTTCGTCCAGGAAGACCGTGCCCCCTTCGGCCACTTCGAGCTTGCCTTTTTTCTGCGCCACGGCGCCCGTGAAAGCGCCCTTTTCGTGACCGAACAGTTCGGCTTCCAGCAACGTTTCCGTGAGCGCGGCGCAGTTGATGGCGACGAACGGTTTGGCCGAGCGGGCGCTCTGCCGGTGCAGCGCGCGCGCCACCAGTTCCTTGCCCGTGCCGCTTTCGCCCAGGACCAGGACGGAGGTCTCCCGCGGCGCGACGCGTGCGATCAGTTGCAGCAACTTGCGGATAGCGGGGCTTTCGCCCACAATGCCGGCATCGCCGGCGCCCAGGCGCTCCAGCAGCACAGCGTTTTCCGCCTGGAGGCGCTCCATCTCGCGAACGGTCTCGAGCGCGGTCGCGGCCAGCGTGGCGATGGCGCTCAGCGTGTCGCGGTGATCGGAAAGGTTGGCAGCCTCTTCGGGAGGGAACCAGGCGGCCAGCACCCCGACGATGGCGCCGCGGACATACAGCGCCAGCGCCACCACCAGCGCCGCGGGATCGGCCACAGTGCCTTCCTGGCAAGCGCGCGCGGCGATTTCCGCGAGGTCCACGGGAGCGGGAAGTTCGCGCGCGGCGGAGCGGAGTTCATCGGCATCGCGGCCCAGCAGCACGGCGCCGCCGCTGGAGGGAACGATGTCGCCGATGAGCCGGACAAGCTGGCTTTCGAGCGTGGCCCGATGGCAGGCGCTCTGCGCCATGGCGATGGCGCGAAAAAGGAACAGGAAGGAGCAGGCCCGAAGCAGCGCGTGCTGCGGGGAATCGGGCGCCGGCACCGGCGGATCCTCGCGATAAACCAGCACGGTTTCGCAGATGCCGACCTGGTCGCCGGGCTCGAGCCAGTGTTCGCCGATGCGCATGCCATTGACGAAAGTCCCCACGCCGGTGCGTCGATCGACGATGTGGTAGCGGCCTTCGCGCGCGCGCACGATGCAGTGCTCCCAGGCCGTGTTCGCCTCGGTAAGCCGGATGTCCGCGGTGGGGGCGCGGCCGATGCGAGTTTCGCCCGGCCCGAGCGGAAACCGCTCCCCGAGAAGAGGTCCGCTGACGACGATCAACTCCGCCTGCATGGTCTGGTAGGCGATAGTTTAGCAGGCAGGGAAGGGTGTTGGTGAACCTTTCTGTTCATAGCCGTGAACCGAACGGTTCGCTGGCGGCGGAAATCCACGTCGCAGGAACGAGTTTTCAAGGTATTACGAGCGCCGGCGCCGTGGCACGCCAGTTGCCCTATATCCGTGCGTATCGGGGACGCCACAGCGAACCCGAAGGAGGGTATGACAATGAAGAAACTAACGACGAAATTGATGATTGCGACGGCGGCCCTGGTGGTTGTGGCCGGCGCCGCTTCGGCACAGACGATGAAGGCCTCGATTCCGTTCGAGTTCCACGCGGGGGGTCGGGTGATGGCGCCGGGAACATACCGGGTCGAGAACCTGGACATCCAGACCGGCAGACCGGTCTTCCGGCTCACGAACGTGAACTCAGGCGGGTCGATAGCGGTGTTGCCGCAGGCTCCGGTTGATCCGCAGAAGGGATGGGCAGAGGGGTACGGGAAGCTGGTGTTCACGTGCACCAGCGGAAGTTGCGCGCTGGCTGAAATCTGGAACGGGTCTGATACCCGTGCCTACACGTTCCATCATCGCAAGCTGGGCAAGGACGAAGACGCGTACCTCAGGGTGATCACGCTGCAACCGGGCAATGGCGAATAGCCACCCGCGCAAAGCAACGGAGGAGGCACAATGCGGCGCCAGCCGGGAACGGTTGGCGCCGCATTTGTGTGTTTAAGCGCTATCAGGATGAACGGGCCGTCGCATGTGCTACCATCCAAGGGGATACGTTCCGGCAGCGGAAGCGCGCCCTTTCCGAAGTGAATCGCTTTATTAAATGAATCTACGCTCTCTTTTCAGCCTATTCTCGTCGGACCTGGCCATCGACCTGGGAACGGCCAACACCCTGGTCTACGCCAAAGGCAAAGGCATCGTTGTCAACGAGCCCTCCATCGTCGCCATCAATAAGAATAATGGTGAGGTCGTAGCCGTGGGCAAGGAAGCCAAGGAAATGCTGGGCCGCACGCCCGGCAATATCGTGGCCATCAAGCCCATGAAAGACGGCGTCATCGCCGATTTCAAAGTAACCGAGCGCATGCTGAATTACTTCATTCAGAAGGCGCACGGGCGCAAAATGCTGGTCCATCCGCGCATCGTCATCGGGGTGCCGAGCGAGATCACGCAAGTGGAAAAGCGCGCGGTCATGGATTCGGCGTACCGCGCCAAGGCCAGTGAAGTGCACCTCGTGGAACAGGCCATGGTGGCGGCCATCGGCGCGGGGCTGCCCATCACCGAGCCTTCCGGCAACATGGTGGTGGATATCGGCGGCGGCACCACTGACGTGGCTGTGATCTCGCTCTCCGGCATCGTCTACTCGCGCTCCGTGCGCGTGGCGGGCAATGAGATGGACGAAGCCATCATGCAGTTCCTCAAGCGCAAGTACAACCTGCTGATCGGCGAGCGCACCGCGGAGGCCATCAAGATCGAAGTCGGCTCGGCCTTCCCGCTGGATAAGCCCCTGCACATGGAGATCAAGGGGCGCAACCTCATTGAAGGAGTGCCCCGCACCATTACCGTGGACGACACCGAGGTCCGCGAGTCGCTGGAGGAGTGCGTGGCCACCATCGTGAACGCCATTCGCGTGGCGCTCGAGCGCACGCCGCCCGAGCTGAGCGCGGACATCAGCGACCGCGGCATCGTGCTCACGGGTGGCGGAGCGATGCTGAAAAACCTGGATAAGCGCATCCGCGAGGAGACCGGCCTGCCGGTGTCCATCGCCGAAGATCCGCTGGCTTCAGTGGTGCTGGGGACGGGCCGCATGCTCAGCGATTTCCGGCTGTTGCGGACGATTTCGATAGACTAGAGACAGAAGGCGGCCCGGGAGCATGGAGTCGTTTTTCAACCGGTACCGGAGCATCACCGTCCTGCTGCTGGTGATCCTGGCGCAGCTTGTCCTGGTCGCGGTGCAAGTGAAGAACGATCAGGACGTGCGCATGATTCGCGTCTGGACGGTGACGGCGGTCACTCCCGTGGCGCGGGTGGTGGAAGCTCTGCGCGGGGGCGGCTTGGGCCTGATCCGGGACTACGTTCTGCTGCGCGACACGCACGAGGAAAACCGCCGGCTTCAGGCGGAAGTCGACCGCCTCAAGCTGGACAACAATTATCTGAAGAACGAGCTGAACATGGCGGATCGCGCCAAGGCGCTGGCGGTGTTTCAGTCGCATACGCCCTCCCGGACGGTGGCGGCCACGGTCATCGGGACCGGCGCCGGCACGAACTCCAAGATGGTGCTCGTGGACCGCGGCACGGTGTCCGGCGTGGAACGCGGAATGGCGGTGGTGACGCCGGACGGAATTGTAGGCAAGGTGATTACGGCGTACCCCACGGCATCGGCCGTGCTGCTCATCACCGACCCGGATTTTGCGGCCGGGGTGATCTCGCAAAAAGGGGGAGTGCGCGGCACGCTCAAGGGGCAGGGAACGCCCATCTGCAAAGTAGACTATGTGCCTTTCGAGGAGAAGGTGGAACCCGGCGAATGGTTTTACACCTCCGGCGACGACCGTATTTTCCCGCGCGGGTTTCCCGTGGGCGTGGTGAAGGTGGTGCGCAGCGCGCAGCCGTTTAAGGAGATTCTCGTCGATCCGAGCGGCATGGCTCGCGGGTTGGAGGACGTCCTGATTCTGGTGGAAGGCGTGCACCAGCCGATTCCGGACACGCCCCCGGCGAGCCAGCCGATTTTCATTGGATCGCCGCCCCCAGCCGACACCGTGCAGGCGCCGGAGAACCCTGCGAACTCGCCTCCCGGCGCCCCCGGGGGAACTGAGGCCGACAAGCTGCGCGCCCAATACAAGGAGATCGGCGAAGCGCAGGGCCACAAGTTCGGAGAAGGCACGCCGGGATCCAAGCCGCCCGATTTCAACTTGAAACTGCCGGGCCCAGCGGGCACCCCGGCGGTACCCGCCGTTTCTGCGGGTCGGGGTCAGGCGGCCGGCGCTACCCCTCAGGCCCCCGCGGCGGCGCCGCCGGCATCCAAGCCTGCCGTGCCGCCCGGAGGCGCCTCCCAGAGATGAGCTACTCCGGCGGCCACATTCTCGTCAGCAGCCAGCGCGAAGGCCAGGTGTCGCGGTTTTCCGCCTGGGTCATGCTGGCGGTGCCTCTGGCCGCCATTCTCTTCCAGGTGTACGTTCCTCTATTCTTCGAGTTTCTGAGCTTTCTGGAGATGCCGCTGCTGGTGGTGGTGTACTTCGCGCTGATGCGGCGCAGCCAGATCGGCGGCTTGCTGGTGGGTGCTCTGGTGGGATTGGCCCAGGATTCGCTTTCCAAGAACCCGCTTGGTATGCTCGGCATTGTCAACACGCTGGTGGGTTATTTCGCGGCCTCGGTGGGCCTGCGCCTGGATGTGGACCACCCCATGATCCGGCTGCTGCTGACCTTCTTCTTCTTCCTGTTTCACCAGTTCTTCTACTGGTTGATGGTTCGGGCGCTGCTCGGACAGCAACTGGTGTTCGAACTCCAGAAGACGCTGGTCCTGGGCCTGCTGAACTCCGTGGTGGGGATTTCACTATTCCACTTCCTGGATAAGCTGAGGAAGGCTTCTTAAAGCGCGCGGAATCCGGTAAAATCGAGTAGGGGCCGGGCATGCCCGGCCCCTACGGACCCTTGTGATCCTGCCGCCGGTTGAGCCAGATTTCGAAACGCACGTCTCCGATAAGCCGCCACTGCACGACGATACGCGGTTCGCGGCTGGGAAGATTGCTATTTTTCAGTACGTCACGGTGGCCGTCTTTCTGTTCCTGGTTTCGGGCTTCTGGAGGCTCCAGGTACAGAACCCCGAGTTCTACGACGTGCGGGCCCAGCAGAATAGCATCAAGTCGGTGCCGATTTTGGCGCCGCGCGGGCGCATTTTGGATCGCGACGGCCGCGTGATCGTCGATAACCATTCATCCTTTACTTTGCTTTTGGCCAGGGAGTCATTGAAAGAAGAGCATTTGAGACCCATCGCGCAAGGCCTGGACCTGGATTACACCGATCTGGAAGCACGCGTCCGGCGCTTCCGATCGCGTCCCCGGTACGAGCCCATCGTGCTCAAGGAAGAGATGACTCCGGCGGACCTGGCCTTTGTCGATTCGCACCACGATTTCTTCCCCGAGCTGGTGGTCATCTCGGCGCAGCCCCGCCTCTATCCCCAGAACGGCATGCTGGCGCATGTCATCGGCTACACCGGTGAAATCAGCGAAGAGGAACTGGATTTGCCGGAGTTCGCCAAGTACGAGCCCGGCGCCGTGGTCGGCAAGTTCGGCATCGAGCGCCAGTACAACGATTGGCTGACGGGCGTGGATGGCCAGCGGCAGGTGGTCGTCGATAACCGCGGGCAGGTGCGGCAGGTGCTCGCCACCAAGCCGGCCATACCCGGCAAGGACCTTCAGCTCACCATCGACCTGGACCTTCAAGTCGTGGCCGAGCTGGCGATGGACGGACGCAACGGCGCGGTGGTGGCGCTCGATCCGCGAAGCGGAGAAGTGCTGGCCATGGTGAGCCGGCCGGCTTTCGATCCCAATAAGTTCGCCGTGCGGATCAAGACGAAAGACTGGAAGGAGATCCGCGACAACCCCGATAACCCCATGCTCAACCGCGCCATTCAGGCGCAGCAGGCGCCGGGGTCCACGTTCAAACCCATCGTGGCTCTGGCGGCGCTCGAGACGGGGACCATCGACGACAAGTTCACCGTGCATTGTACGGGTGGAGTGACGCTATACGGCCACTACTATCACTGCTGGGTGAAAACCGGGCACGGCACGCTGGCGCTGCACAACGCCATCGTGCATTCGTGCGACTCGTACTTCTACACCATCGGCAGCAAAGCTGGAATCGACAACCTCTCGTTCTATGCGAACCTGGTGGGCTTCGGGCAAAAAACCGGCATCGACCTGCCGCATGAAGCCGAAGGGACAGTTCCCTCGGAACAGTGGAAGCTGCGCAACTTCCGGACCAAGTGGTATGCGGGTGAGACGCCTTCGGTGGCCATCGGGCAGGGCGCGTTGACCGTAACGCCGCTGCAGCTTGCCCGCGCCTACGGCGGGATTGCCATGGACGGCAAGTGGTACAAGCCGCACCTGGTGAAGGCGCTCGACCAGACCGACAAGCCGGTGGAGTGGAGCTTCACCCAGGAGAACTGGAAGGATGTAATCGACGGCATGTACGGCGTGGTGAACGAAGGCGGCGGAACGGGCGTGCGCGCGCAACTGCCGCACATCGAGGTCTGTGGAAAGACAGGGTCATCGCAACTCGCCTCCAACGATTTCCTGAAGGGCACGGCCGCCGGACAGAGCCAGAACATGAAGGATAACGCCTGGTTCATGGGGTTTGCGCCGCGGCCGGCCCCGGAAATCGTGGTGGTGGCGCTGTTCGAACATGGCGAACACGGGCAGCTTGCGGCGCCCATTGTGCGCGATGTATTGAAGGCCTATTTCGACAAAAAGGACCGGCTGGCGGCCCTGCATCAGCAGCAAGTGGCTGCCATGCAGAGGACCACGGCTCTGGCGACGTTAGGGTTGCCCGGCCCCCAGCCCCCGTCCCCGACCCGCGGAAGCGGCGGGGACCCCGCCCAGCCCCAGAATTAGTTATGTCCCGCTACCTCTCATCACGCGACATCGACTGGACGGTGCTGATCATCGCGCTGTTCTTATGCGCCGTCGGCACTCTGCAAATCTACAGTGCCACTCGCGACACCGACTTCCAAAGCGCCTGGTGGAAGCAGATCGTTTATGTGCTCGGCGGCCTGCTGCTGATGTGGATTGCGCTGGCGGTGGACTACCATACCCTGCTGCACTATGTCCCCATGATGTATATCGGCTCGGTGGTGGCCCTGTCAGTTACATATTTAATCGGGGAGAGGACCTACGGATCGCGCCGCTGGATTCCGCTGGGAGCGGGAATCCACCTGGAGGTATCGGAATTCGTAAAACTGGTGATAATATTATTGGTAGCCCGCTACTTGGCCGATTTGAAAGTGGACGTGCTGGAGATCCGGGAAGTGCTCAAACTGGCGGGCTTGGTGGCGATTCCCACGGTTCTGGTTTTGAAGCAGCCGGACCTGGGCACCTCGGTAGCGTACCTCGCAATTCTAATTGCGGGTGCGTTTCTTGCGGGACTGCGTTGGAGGTACGTGGCGGCCATAACCGTAGTGGCGGTCATCGTGGTTCCGGTGGGTTGGCAGCACTTCCTGACGGACTATCAGAAGGCGCGGTTGGTGAGTTTTATGGATCCCGAGCGGGATCCGCAGGGCAAAGGCTACCAGTTGATCCAATCCCAGATTGCGGTTGGGTCGGGCGGCATGTTCGGCAAGGGAGTTACCAAGGGAACCCAGACCCAGCTTCGCTTTCTACCCGTGCCCCACAAGGATTTCATCTTCTCGGCTTTCGCCGAGGAGCATGGATTTGCGGGCGTGGTGGTGATGTTGGCGTTGTTTTTCGTGCTCGTCATGCGCATCGTCCAGAATGCGCAGACAGCACCCGATCGAGCCGGTATGTATATCTGCATGGGGGTTGCGTCCCTCCTGCTGTACCATGCGTTGGTCAACGTCGGTATGGTGGTGGGCCTGATGCCGGTGACTGGCATTCCGCTTCCCTTCATGAGCTACGGCGGTTCCAGTATCTGGACGGACTTCTTGGCTCTGGGGCTGGTAAATAACGTCCGCCTCAGAAGATTTGTAAATTAGCCGGGCGCGGGCCTACCGGGTACGCCGTCCGGAAAAGGAATTGTTAGGGAGCCTGTAGAGACCCACGGGACGGTAGCGTGTAGGCGCTCTCCCGCAATGAGGAGCGGTTCCCGGCTGGATGGTGTATGAGGATTGGCTCTCCGCCTCCGGCCAGCGTGAGCTTGTAACGAGTTTGACTTTCGTTCCCCGGTGACGCAGGGGATTCGAGACCACGCAGGGCGCCCGCCTTCCCGTATACCCTCTCAGTGCCCCATGGGAGGCAGTCGATGTCAAAAGAATTGGTAATCTCGGCAACCCGCCACGAAACACGCGTGGCGATTATTGAAGACGATCAGCCGGTCGAAGTTTATCACCAGCGCGAAAACGAGTATTCGCTCGCGGGGAGCATCCACAAAGGGAGGGTGACACGGGTGCTGCCGGGCATGCAATCGGCATTCGTCGATATCGGCCTGGACCGCGATGCTTTTCTGTACGTTTCCGATTTCTTCGAAGACAACGAGGAGTACGACAAGATTGTGACCAGCGTGGAGGAAAAGGTCCTCAAGCTGGACCGCGTTCCGCAGAGCGGAGTGCCGGTCGCCCCGCCTGCCGCTCGAGCGCCGGTGAGCGTCCTGGCCGCGCCCGAGGAGGAGTTGCCCGAAGCCGTGGTCGAGATGGCCGAACCGGCCCCGCCCGCCAGCGGTTCTCCGATAGCCGATCCGCGGCGCGACGACCGCGACCGCCGTGGGCGCCGCTCGCGCCGGCGCCGCGGGCAGAAGGGTGGCGGCCGCGGCCTCCCGGACTCCAAGTACTTCTCGCCGCGTCCGGGCGTTGCGCCGGCTCCGGTCGGCGTGCCGCCGGAAGCCCCGGAAATACCCTCCGAGCCGCCAGCCGCGCCAACCAGCCTTACGGAAGAGGCCGCGTTCTTCGTGCTTCCAGGTGAAACTCTGGCCAAGCACACGCCGCAGGCCTGGGAGGAAACGGAATCCGGCGAGCCAGGTTTCCCAGCCGCCCAGCCCGAGGAGGAGCCTATTGAGGAAGCGCCGGTGGGAGACCTGGACCACGAGCCGGTAGAAATGGAGGCGCCGGCCGAACCACTGGCCGAGGCGGCCGTCGAGCCAGTCGGAAGCGAGCCTGAGTTGGCCGATGAGCCCGCCCCGGAGGGTGAGGTCGAGGAGGTGGAGGAAGTCGAGGCGGGGCCGGCGGATGAGCCGGAATCGGTGGAGATGGTGGAGCCGCAGGTGGAAGAAGCGGAGCCCATGGAAGCCGCCGAGCCCGAAACGATCGTCGAGGAAGAAGGGCCCGAGCCGGCCCGCATTCCAACCAGCCTTACGGCCGCTCTGCGCGAGCAGGGGCCGCGCTATCTGCACCGCGTTTCCAGGCGCTTGCGGCGCAAGGGCCGGGATGGCCGCCCCATTCCGGAAGGCCCGCGCGCTCCACAATACGAACCTCGCCCGCAGGAACGCACCGCCGAGCAGCGCACCGCGCCGGGTCCAGGGAGCGCTCAGCCTGGCGCCCCCGCCGCAAAGCCCGAGAGATCCCCCGGGCCATCCATCGCCGATCTGCTGAAAGAAGGGCAGGAAATCATCGTTCAGATCGCCAAGGAGCCGCTCGGCCAGAAGGGTGCGCGCATCACTTCCCACATCGCCCTGCCGGGCCGTTTCCTGGTCTACATGCCGACCGTGGATCACATGGGCGTGTCGCGCAAAATTCCGAGCGACGACGAGCGCGCCCGTTTGAAGCGTATCCTGCAGAACAACCGCGCGGGGATTTCCGGCGGCTACATCGTGAGGACGGCGGGTGAAGGGCGCTCGGAAGAAGAACTCCGCGCCGACATGATGTTCCTCTACAACCTGTGGCTGGACATGCGGCAGAAAGCCGAACGGCGGCCCGCGCCGGCGCTGATCCACCATGACCTGAACCTGGTGGAGCGGATTCTGCGCGACCAGCTTACCTCCAACTTCAAGAGCATCTGGGTGGATAACGAGGAGGTTTACGAGAGCGTACTGCGCTTCGTCGAGCGGTTCCAGCCGGCGCTGGTGAATCGCGTGAAACTGTACACGCGCTCCAACCCCATCTTCGACGAGTTCGGCATCACGGCGGAGATGGAAAAGGCGCTGCGGCCGAAAGTGTGGCTGAAATCGGGCGGTTACATTGTGATCAACCAGACCGAAGCGCTGGTGGCCATCGACGTGAACACCGGCAAGTTCGTGGGCAAATCGCACCGGCTCGAGGACACCATCGTCAAGACCAACACCGACGCCATCAAGGAGATCGTGCGGCAGATCCGCCTGCGCGACCTGGGCGGCATCATCGTGGTGGACTTCATCGACATGGACGAGCGCAAGAACCGCCAGAAGGTGATGCAAACGCTCGAAGAAGCCATGCGGGCCGACCGCGCGCCTTACAAGATCCTCCAGTTCAACGATTTCGGACTGGTGGCCATCACCCGCAAGCGGGTGAAGCAGAGCCTCGAGCGCACGCTGTGCGCGCCGTGCCCGTACTGCGAGGGCGCGGGCTACGTCAAGAGCCCGCAGACGGTGGTGGGCGAAATCCTGCAGGAGGCGCACAAGATCGCCGGCTCCGTCGAGGGCACGGACGTGCTGCTGCGCGTCTCGCCAGAGGTGGCCAAGCTGCTCAAGTCCAACCAGAACACGTATCTTCAGGAACTCGAGGAGATTCTGGGCCGGACCGTGATCGTCAAGACCGACACGCAACTCCACCAGGAGAAATTCGACCTGGCGTAGAAAGCTCTCAGCTTTCAGCGATCAGCTAAAACAACAGCGTCGCGCGGGGTTTGGCTGAAAGCTGAAAGCTGATAGCTGACAGCTTATTTCGTCAGCAGCTTGAAGGCGTGCGTCCACTGGTTGCGCGAGAAACCCGGGATGCACCACAGCATGCACAGCGGCTCGAGCGCGCGAGAGGCGATGATACCGCCGCAATCGAACGGTTCCCAACCGAACTGTTGCACGATTCCGGAAACCTGCGCTTTGGCCTGGGGGTGGTCCCCACAGAGAAACATGGTCGGCGGCCCTTGCTCGTAGTGAGGATTCACCATTCGGCCGCCGCCGACGCTGTTGAACACCTTGACAACGTGCGCCTGGGGAATCCTGGCCTGGATCTTCTCACCCAGCGATTCGTTGGGACCGGTGATGAACGCCAGCACGCCCTGGACGGGCGGCGCATCGGCGATGGGGTTGGTGGTATCCATCACCGTCTTTCCCGCGAAATTGGCAGCGCCGGCAAGGCCGATCGCTTGCTCCGCGGCGCGGCCCAAAGTAGCCAGCACAATCAGGTCGCCGAATTGCGCCGCCTGCTCGAAGGTGCCGGCGGAGCCGCCTGGATTCTCACGCAGCCACTGCTGAACATCCGGCTTGCCGGGGTTGCGCGTTCCCAGCATGACGCCGTTCCCGTACTTCAGAAACCCCGCTCCCAGCACGCGCCCGACAATCCCCGACCCCAAAACGCCGACTCTCATATCTCTACGAAGACCTCCCTTGGATAGCAGATGCAGGTTCCTGCGGCGGGGATGCCGGAATTCAGTCGGCAGCGGCGTCTATTGGTGGGAGGAGTACTGCTGTTGCGGCGGGTTGAGCGTGATGTCGATGTTTTTTTCTTCTTCCGTGACGTCGAAGATCTGGCCGAAGGTCTGGTAGCCTTTGGCGATCACCTGGATACGGATCTCGCCCTGCGGGATCTGGGCAACCTTGGCTTCGCCGTCCTGGTTGGTCCGCAATTCGTAGGTGGTGCGGAGCTTCTTGAGGTTGAAGACAGCATGGCCCCTGACGAACCGGACCACCACCTCGGCGTGGTCGATGGGATGGCCGGACTCGGATTTAACCGTCATGTTCAGCTTGGTCATGGGCACCGGTGCCGCGTAGGCCGTGAAAGCCCACAGCACCAGCACGGGCACAAAGAGCAGACGAGCGAACGTACCCCGCATGCGCATGCCCTCATTATAGGACTTTCGATCCCGTGTTAAAATGGATTTGTAGTACCCGCCAGGCGCTTTCGATTTGGGGGCGTAACGGATTCGACGGGATTGAATCGTGGTGGGGAGGCGTGCCGGGTTCCGAGCTCCCGTAAAACGATCGGAAAACCAAAACTGCCAATACGCAGTTTGCATACGCTGCCTAAGTAATTAGGCAGCCGCTCCAGCCGCTGAGCCCGCGCGGCGGTGAGTGAGCGTCATTTTGCGGGATAGGCCAAAGGCTTCGGTCCGGAGCCGGCGGCTGAGATCCAATCGGGCTAGGCCCGCGCCGCTCTCGCCGGTTTTGAAGCGTCGGCCGACAACCAATGAGCCGGATACGCACGTAGTCTCTTCATGGCGAGCTTTCTCGGACGGGGGTTCAACTCCCCCCGCCTCCACCAATTTACTTGGTCCTGAACAGCCTGCCCATGCGTCCTTGGGTAGTGCGCTAAATCTGGGGTGCTCATAAAATTAGCCAATCACGCCAGAACACACGGGCAATCCTTACCGGCATCCACAGGAATTATACTGGAACCACAGTTCATACCGTTTTTCACCGTATCCGCACCAGCCGCTCCCGCACAGCATCGAGGTCGAAAGTGAACCCCTTCCATCCAGCCCGCTTCGCCGTTGGGGAAAGCGGGCGCATGGGCTTGAACATGCTGCTCTGTTGCAGATCGGCGGAAAGGTAAAAGATGGAATAGTCCTTCGGGCCGGCGACCAGCACCAGGAACAGGGGGAAGTAGATGCCGGCGGCCATGCGCTCCTTCTGCGGCCCCCATGCTGCGCCGAGCACGGTCTTGGGTATAGCATCGATGACCGAAACGTACTTCGTCTTGACCTGCGCCAAGTAGCCGCAGAAATCGCAAATCACGTCGGCGCACTTGAAGTTCAGCGGAAGTCGTACCAGCGTCCTGGGGCGCTTGCATCGCGGGCATGGGCAATCCTCGACGACGCGCTGTTCTCCGAACATGCCGTGGGCCTGCCGCGTAGTGGCCGTTCGCTTGGAGGGGAGCATAATGCAAGCTTATCACCCAAGAAAAACCCGGCTCTATCCCACCTTGCAGCGCATATAGTCGAAAAATGTTTATACTTTCGCTTAATCTTCCCTCTTGTGCCGCTGGGTCATTTCGCTTATGATTATAAGCGAGAGGTAACCAGCAGTGAAAACTATCCACGAACACATCGATCAGTACGAGAAAGATCTTGACGCCTGGTACGCGCACGAGAAAGACAATATAGCCCAAATCCGCCAAGTCCTCACGGTCAGCACGCAGACGGGATTGGCCCCACAGTTTTCGTTCAGCGCGGCTGGAGATGGGGGCCGCAAGCCTGCCCGAAAGACCGGCGCCAAGGCGAAGGTGCGCGACCGTAACAAGACCGCCGATGTCATCGGCCTTCTGAAACGGCCGGGCGGCGCTAGCATGGCGGAGATCGCATCCGCCACGGGATGGAAGGACAACAGCATTCGCGGATTTCTGAGCGGCGTGGTCACCAAGAAGATGGGCCTTCCGTTGCGGTCTATGAAGGCGAATAATGAACGGCGGTACGTGATCGCCGCCTAGGCCCAAAACGACGAAACCCCAAGCATGTTTTCCAACCACGCTCGGGGTGCGTCTAGGACCTTCACGGGTACTTGAGAGGTAACCAGTGAAAACCCTGAAAGAGTTGTCCGGTCCCATCTGGATGTTCGCTCGTCCGCCACCAGAAGTCAAGGGGAATCTGGAAGATTCCTTGGCCCCAAAACTAGAGGCCAAACCCGCCAGGTTCCCGACCGTGGGGCCTACTTGGCAGGTTTGGCCTTCCTGCGCGCCCAGCGGGCCTGTGACGCCCTCCGGGCGCCTTCGCTGCGTTGTTCCTTCGTCATGTGGGCCGCGCGCACGTGGCCGCCCACAAGGCCGCCCTGACGGCCCATGTAGGCGAAGTATTCCAACATTTCCGGGGGCATCGGGGGCATTTTGGGCTTTCTCGGCATGTCCCCATGATAGCGTAAGCCCCCTTACGGTTGCAAGCGATATTTTTTCTTGGAAAGGACTTGACATCCGTAAGGGGGGTAACGCATAATAGAAGTATGAACAGCAAAGCCCCGGCAACGACGCCAATCGCCACCGGGGCCAAAATCCGCACAGCCGAAGCCGAACGGAGTCTACAAACCCATTATCCGGCTTCGGGCTGTGGATCTCAAGGAGATTCCAGCCGTGACGTGCCACAACTGCCGGATCGAATGTAAACGCAACGGGAAGAACCGCAAAGGCGAGCAACGGTATGCCTGCCGGCAATGCCGCCGCCGGTTCACCGAACCGCGCGAGAAGCCCCTGGAAGGCATGTACCTGCCCGTCGAGAAGGCCGAGCAAGTTCTCAAGCTCCTGGTGGAAGGAGCCAGCATTTCCAGCATCGAAAGGGTAACGGACGTTAACCACACCACCATCCTGAAGCTGCTGGTCCTGGTCGGCGAGAAATGCAATAGGCTGATGGGCCGCCTGATCGTGAACGTTCCTGTCACCGATGTTCAGGCCGATGAAGTTTGGAGTTTCGTGCAGAAGAAGGAAGCCCACAAGTACCCCTGGGAAGCGGATGACAACAGCATCGGCGATGCCTACTGCTTTGTGGCCGTCGAACGGAATGGCAAACTGGTCCTGAATTTCGCGCTGGGCCGACGCGACCAAGCCACCACGGACATCTTCATCGAAGGCTTGCGGGCCGCGACCGCCCCGCAACGCTTCCAGATCACCACGGATGGCTTCGGCCCCTACGTTCCGGCCATCACCACCACGCTCTCCGACCGTTGCGATTTCGCCCAACTCATCAAAGTCTACGCCACGCCCCGCGAAGGAGAAGCCCGCTATAGCCCGCCCGATGTTGTGGAGGCGGTCCCAAAACCCGTCATGGGCGATCCTGACCGAAGCAAAATTTGCACGAGCCATGTAGAGCGGCAAAACCTGACGATTCGTATGCAGATGCGCCGCCTGACGCGGCTGACGAACGCTTTCTCGAAGAAGTGGGAAAACCTCTGGGCCGCGTACTGCGTTCACTTCGCCTGGTACAACTTCGTGCGCCGCCACCAAAGCCTCCGCATGACGCCCGCTATGGCCGCCGGCATCACGGACCACATGTGGACGATTAGAGAATTGCTGAAGGCGGCGTGACCTTTTGTGCATGGGGGTCCGATGCTGGATGCCGCGTAATCTGTTTCGGTTTAGTTAAATCGATGCAACCAGATCGTTTACAGCTTCCTTGTAGCGATCCAGAGGTTCATCGTTCACCTGCGGGTTAGTGTCATGCACTTTGTACGGCCCCGGCTTGATGCTGTAAAGCGGCTTCCCCAAGTGGGAGCAGACAATCGCCACAGAGTGATTGTCCGGGACGACCTTAAAATTGATACTCTTCGGCGAGACGAAGCGTGAAGCATCTGCCTTCTGAAGCTTCCTGGCCCGCCGCTTGATCTCCTCGAACATCGCACCGAATGCCTTGCTGGCCTTTTTGCTGTAAAGCGTTGAGCGATTCAATAAGACCGAATGTATCAATGGCAGCGGCATATCGAATTTTTTCGCCATGGCCTTAAAATCTACATCGCTGTAAGTGTTGCCCACGCCGATTCCGTAAAGAAGCGCTCCGATATTGTCGATTGCGCGGGCGGAAGAGCCGTCGCTTGAGCACGGTATGATAAGCCTCTCGGCAGACATCATCGCCAGTTCTGTGTAGGCTGCGAAACTTGGATTGCAATCAATAAACACCGTGACAGTCTCCTCGGTTCCAATTTTCGCGATACTCGCAGCGACCAGATCTTTCAACCAGTTGCGCACATTCTTCCATGAGTCCTGCGGAAGCGTCTGGCCTCCGATCTGACTGATGACCTGCGCTTGGAGTTCAAGGCTGGGATCTCCAGCGATCACCCAGAGATTCCGCGTGATGTGGGAATTGTAGTCGTGAGCCCGTAGAGGATAAGAATCTTCGGTCCCGGTACGTTTTTGTGGGGAATCGATTCTTGCGTCAAAATATCCTCCGATTGTCTTACGATTCTTGTCAGATAAAAGCTTTTCCAATCTGTCGGCGCCCGCACCATTTCCCCCAAGAACAATTTCAGACAGGTTTGCTTGTGGGCACATGTCCACAAGAAGTACATGCTTTGTCGGGTTTCGATGAGCGACTTCGGTCCCGAGAACGAAGGACAGAAAGCTCTTGCCGACGCCACCCTTGTTGTTCCAAACGGCGTAACGCATAGGCTTTGATCGTATCATAAATCACCATCCCTGTTTGTGTATGCTCGTGAGGCGAAGGAAAGGCGAATCATCACGAGCACCCCACATTTAGCGCAGTACCCGTCCTTGCTGTAAGGAGGTAAGGGTGTTATGATGGCAATGCTAATGACCAGCAAGATTACCAGTAAAGGCCAGACCACCCTTCCGAAGGAGGTCCGCGACAAACTGGGGGTTCACTCCGGCGACACCCTTGTCTACGAGGTGGAAGGGAATGCGGTCCGGGTTCGCAAGGCGGAGCCATTCGACCTTGCCTGGCATCGGGCGATTTCGCCAACTCTAGCCGAGTGGGACTCACCTAGCGATCACGAGAACTTCGATGACCTGTGATGCGTTCGAGGTCGTCGTTGTGCCATTTCCATTCACCGATTCCGATCAAAGCGTGAAGCGCCCTGCCGCGGTGCTCAGCCGGCGCGCATTCAACACCGAGGGCCACACCGTGATGGCCATGATCACCGACGCACGCAACCCGGCGTGGCCGCTGGATATTCCCATTGACCATCAATCCGCGGGATTGAAGATGCCGAGCGTCCTCCGCATGAAGTTTTTCACTCTGGATAATCGCCTGGTCATACGCAGCGTCGGTAGGTTGTGTCCCCAGGATCGGCAAAACCTCCTGGACGGCCTGCGCCAGCTTCTACCACCACTCTGACTTCCAGATCGGACCGACCGACCGTCACGCCAATGCGATCTTGAACGTCACGGCGTAATCGGACGGTTTCTCTTCCGGCAGCTCGACCTTGAGAGTCGCGGCATCCTGCGTCCACTTGAGCTTTCCTTTGTGGCCCAGCAGCTCCACATTGCGAATCCTGGGCACGCTGTTCTTGCCGCCCAGGGCGAGCGCGGGAATGGAAGCCTCTTTGTCTGGCCAACCCATGACGAAGGCGTACAGCGCGTTGGCCTTGGTGGTGAAGCGAACATCTTCGGCGGTCAAATCCTTGCGGCTATTCTCGTTGAACCGCTGGTCTGGTACGGCGGCGATTTTCGTGCCCGGGCCGTCGCCGAAGATCTTCCACGGCCGCGTGCTGTAAATGCCTTCGCTGTTGACCGCCATCCAGCGGGTGATCTCGTCCAGGATCTTGAGTTCTTTGGGATCCAACTCACCGCTGTTGGGCAGGGGGAAGTTCAGCATCAGGTTGCCGTTGCGGCTGACAATGTCGCAGAGCAGGTCGATAACCTGTTTCGGCCTTTTGTATTCGATGTCCCGTTTGTAGTGCCAGTTGCCAATGCAGGTGTCGGTCTGCCAGGGATTGGCCTGTAGCTTGTCGGCAACCCCGCGCTCAAGGTCGAAGACACAGGTGCCGGTGTTGCAGTCAGTCCGTCCCTTGCTGGTATAGACAGCCTCCACCTTGCCGCCGTGGACCCGCGCACTCACGTTGTAGAGATGGGACACCAGATGATAGCCGACCTCCGGGTAAACAATCCCACCGTCGTTGTAGAGCAGGTCGGGTTGGTGCTGGTCGATCAAGTCCTTGATACGGGTGTAGTAGTGTTGTCTCCACGCAAGGGGGGCCTCACGCCTGCCAACTTCGCCGGCCCGGCCGCCTGGCTCCGGCGCCAGGAATTCCTTCGAGTACTCGTGGTAAAGATCGGCATACTGCGGGTCTGCTCCGTCGTAGGGCACGCCGGCCATGGGCCCTGTCTGGTCGCTGCCGTGAGAGACCGGCCACCAGAGGTAGCTGAATGCCAGGTGCTCGCTCACGGCAAACCTCAAACCCTGCTTCCGTGCGGCCTGTTTCCATAGACCGACGATGTCCTTCTTCGGTCCCATGGCGACAGAGTTCCACCTTGGCTGGTGCTTCGAGTCCCAAAGGTCGAAGTTGTCATGGTGAACAGCCATACTCGTGAAGTATTTTGCGCCCGCCTTTTTGTAGAGCTGCATCAAATCATCCGGATCGAACTTATCGGCCGTCCACATCTTGCAGATATCCTTGTGGCCGAACTTCGAAGGATGGCCGAATCGCGCGACGTGATCCTTGTTCTGCGGGCTGCCCTGAATGTAGATGTTGCGCGCATACCAGTCGCCATCCTCGGCAGCCGACTGCGGTCCCCAATGCGCCCAGATACCAAACTTGGCATCGCGGAACCATTGGGGGACCTGGTACGCCTTGAGCGCCTCAGCCGTCCCGTTGAACGGGCCTTTCTCGATTTCCGGAATCACTTCCTGTGCGAGCGACTTGCGCGGCAGAAGGAGCGCGGGTGCTCCGGCCATGACGACGATGGCATTTCTCCTGCTGATTTTCATGAACTCATTGCCTCCTCTCAAAGCAAACTGTACCACCCGGAGGCCGCGATCCGCAGTGACCTGGCCGAACGCGGTAGCGAAATCGCATACAATGACAAAGGTGATTTCGATCCATGACCCCCCTTCCGATTTCCGCCTTCCTGATTTTCCTCAGCGCAACCGGGCTGGAAGGCGCCGATACCCAGCGCGTGGTCTTCGATTCCCACGCGCGCACCAGTGAGAAGTTCGCCAGTGAATACGTTCCCACTCTGACGCACGAATTCCCGGTCTCCGAACACAGGTGGGCGCTCAAGGAACTCAACCCCGATCTGCCGTCCGACTGGTCGTCCTACAAGTTCCTGGTCATGGAATTGAAGTCGTCCACCGCCCAGCGCTTCCTTTTGCGGCTCTACACCGTGGACGGGGTGCGGGCCATGCGCTTTCACCAATTCGGCGGCGGCGTGTGGATTCGCGCGGCCGTGCCGTTAAGCTACTTCCAGAGCCAGAGCCAGGAAGGCCAGGATTTGGCCGCGGTCTTCAACAAGCCACGCAACCCCTTTTGGATGGCGGTGGTGGGACCCTTCGGCCCCATCAATGCCGTGCAGTCGCTGGCCGTGGCCATGGTGGCGCCGGTCGGCAATCCCACGCTCGAGATTCGCAACGTCCACCTTTCCAATGACGACCCGGGCTCCGAGGTCATCGACAAGTTGCCGGTGGTGGATGAATTCGGACAGTGGATTCCAGCCGAGTATCCGGGGAAGATCAAGAGCCTGGAGCAGCTCAAGAGTGAGTGGGACCGTGAGGACAAGTCACTGCGCCCCGGCGAGTTCGGTTACTGCAAGTACGGCGGCTTCGCCGGCACCAAGGCCAAGGCGACGGGCTTCTTCCGGGTCGAGCAGATCGATGGCAAGTGGTGGTTCGTCGATCCCGACGGGCACCTGTTCCTCTCCATGGGAGTCAATGGCATCGGAGCCGGCGGAGCCGGCACGCGCGTTACCGGCCGCGAGGCGTACTTCGCCGGCCAGCCTCCCGCCGATCTTCCCGCGGGATCATCGGGCCGGCGCCCCGCGGCGGGCGACTTCTACGGATGGAACCTGGCGCGGCGATACGGCGACGGCTGGGACTCCAAGGCCAATGACATGGCCGTCCGCCGCATGGAAGCCTGGGGTTTGAACACGGCCCGGAGCGTGCTTTCGAAAGACAAGTTGATGCCTTATGCCACCATGTTGCGCGCCCCGCAGACCGCTCCCGTGTACATGGGCATGCCCGATGTCTACTCGGAAGAGTTTGCCCGCACCGCGGATTCCTCGGCCGCGTCCCAGTTGGCTTCGCTGAAGGACGATGCTTATCTGCTGGGATATTTCATCGGCAATGAGCCAGCATGGCCGGGCCGGGAGTCGGAGCTGGCCGATATGATTTTGGCCGGCAAGGAAACCGAAACACAGCGGCGGCTGAAAGCCTTTCTGGCTGCTGGCGACACCCCGGCGCGGCGCAAGGAATTCGTGCTGGCAGCCTTCGAGCGCCAATTGCAGATCACCAATCAGGCCGCCCGCAAGTACGATCCCAACCACCTGAACCTGGGAATCCGCTTCGGGTCGCTGCCTCCCGACGATGTCATCCGGATGGGACGCCTCTTCGACGTCTACAGTCACAATATTTATGAGTACGCGCCCGACCGCGAGTGGGTGGCGAAGCTATACAAGCTCACCGGCAAGCCGCTGCTCATCGGCGAGTTTCACTTCGGAACTCCCACCCGGGGGCAGGCCGCGGCCCTGATGCAGGTGGCCAACGAGAAAGAGCGTGGCATCGCCTATCGCTATTACGTGGAGCAGGTGGCGTCCATGCCTTCTTTCGTAGGAGCGCACTGGTTCGCCTGGCTGGACGAGTCCGTCACCGGGCGTATGGACGGTGAGAACTACAGTTTCGGGTTCGTCGATGTTACCGACCGTGCGTCGGACGAGTTTCTCGAAGGGGTAATTGCCGCTCACAAGCGGCTGCTGGCCGTGCATTCGGGCAAGTCCGCCCCTGTCAGCCAGAAAGCCAAGGTGCAATAGTGTTTTTGGAGGACAATATTCATCATGCGTAGCCAAATGCGTCTATTCGCGCTAATAGCGCTGTCCATTCCGCTGGCCGCCGCCGACGTCCCGGCAGCGAAGGTCTGGGAAACCACCATCGTCATCCCCACCTATCTGGCCGGAGACCCCGAGCCCAACCCGATGTTCTACTTCGGACGGCAATCGCAGGGGGCCCAGGCGCCGGTCTATCCCTATCCTATGTATGACATTCTCACGGGTAAGAAGGCCGACAAGACTTACAAGATCGTGTACCTCGAGAATGAGTACTTCCGCATCGGGATCCTCCCGGAGATCGGCGGCCGCATCTTCGAAGGGGTAGACAAGACCAATAACTACAATTTCATCTACCGCCAGCACGTCATCAAACCTACGCTCATCAGTATCATCGGCGCGTGGATCTCGGGTGGCGTCGAGTGGAACATCAACCACCACCATCGCGCCACCACCTTCCTCCCCGTGCAGTACAAGGTGGAAGAGAACGCCGACGGCAGCAAGACGGTCTGGGTGGGCGAGCTGGAGCTGCGCCAGCGCATGCGCTGGGCGGTGGGCTACACCATCCGGCCGGGCAAATCCTACCTCGAGGCATCGGTGCGAATCCTGAACCGCACTCCCGAAGTGAACACCATGCTGTGCTTCGCCAACCTGGCGGTCCACGTGAACGACCAGTACCAGGTCATCTTCCCACCCAGCACGCAACTGAGCACCGGCCATTTCAAGCGCGAATTCGACAAGTGGCCGATCAACGACGAGGGTGTCGATGTCAGTTGGTGGAAGAACCACCCTTCAGGGACCTCGATTTTTGCCTGGAACTACCAGGACGATTTCTTCGCCGGCTATGACCACGGCAAGCAGGCGGGAACCATGAGCATCGCCGACCACAACATCGTGCCGGGCAAAAAGTTTTTCGAATGGGGCACGGATGCCGGCGCGCGCAATTGGGACGCCAATCTTACCGACTCCGATGGCCCCTACATTGAGCTTATGGCGGGAGCCTATTCGGACAACCAGCCCGACTATAGCTGGCTCCAGCCCTATGAGGGGCGCTCGTTCTCCATGAACTGGTACCCGTTCCGGGACATCGGCGGCGTGAAGAAGGCCAATTTGGACGCGGCCGTGAACCTCGACGTAGCCAACGGCACCGCCAAGCTGGGCTTCTATACCACTTCGGCCCATGCCGCGGCGAAAGTCACGCTCAAAGCGGGCCAGAAGGTTCTGCTCCAGGAGACTGTGGCCATCAATCCCGGCAACCCTTACACCAAGCAGGTCGCTGTCCCGGCCGGCATTGACGAGCACGATCTGGTGGCTTCCATTTCCGACGGCGGCAAGGAACTGGTCTCCTATTCGCCCGTCCGCTTGACGCCCGAGACACGCCCTCAAGGTGTGACCGCTCCGCCCGCGCCGGCCGACGTCAAGAGTGTCGAGGAGCTATATCTCATCGGTCTCCGCGCGCAGCAGTTCCACGATCCGGTCACCGATCCCATGCTCTATTGGGAAGAAGCCCTTCGCCGCGACCCAGGCGACTCCCGCGTGAACACCGTCCTGGGCATTACCGCTTACACCAAGGCCAGGTATGCGGAGGCCGAGAAGTATCTGCGCACCGCCATCGCGCGGGTCACGGACCAGTTCACCACGCCCAAGGATGCCGAGGCCATCTACTATCTGGGCGCCACGCTGAAGGCGGAGGGCAAGACCGCCGAGGCCTACACCAACTTCTATAAGGCGACGTGGAGCCAGGCCTGGAAGGCTGCCGGCTACTATTCGCTGGCCGAGATAGCCACCGCGCGCGGCGATATGACCGCCGCTCTCGATTTTGTCAACCGCTCCATCGACTCCAATGCGCTCAACATCCGGGCGCAGAACCTGAAGGCCGCGGTATTGCGGCACACGGGGCGTTCCAGGGAGGCTCTCCAGTTGCTGGCCACGGCCGCGCACAAGATCGACCCGCTCGACGTGCGGTCCATGGCCGAGCGCTGGCTGGCCTCGAAGGACCCGGCGGCGGCGATGGCCCTCACCTCCACCATGATCGATCATCCGCAAACGTTCCAGGAGACCGCCGCCGAGTACCTCGACGCCGGCTTGTGGAAGGACGGCACGGACGTGCTCCTGCAAATGGTGGCCGCGGTTCCCGATAAGTCCAAGGTCCACCCCATGGCCTACTACTATCTGGGTTACTTTGCGGAGCAACTGGGCCAGGCGCCGAAGGCTTCCGATTACTACAAGCTGGCTCTGAGCCAGCCCCCGGATTACGTTTTCCCCTTCCAAGCCGAGGTCATCGACGTGTTGCGGGACGCTTTGAAGGTGTACCCTCGCGATGCTCACGCGTCCTACTACCTGGGCAATCTGTTGTATGACTGGCAGCCGGAGGAGGCTACCAGGCTCTGGGAAGACTCTGCCGCGCTCAACCCCTCCTTCGCCATTGTCCATCGCAACCTGGCCACGGCTTACGCCCACCAGAAGCCCACGCCCGACATCAACCGGGCCATCGCGGAACTGGAGAAAGCGGTTTCGCTGAACCACAAGTACGCCTTGCATTTCGCCGAGTTGGATGAACTCTATGAGCAGGCCGGCACTCCCATTGAGAAGCGCCTTCCGCTGTTCGAGAAGAATCAGGACGTGGTGGCGCAACGCGATGACTCGCAGAACCGCGCCGTGGCGCTCAAGGTGGCCGCGGGCAAGTATGACGAGGCTATCACGATGATGACCGGGCGCAAGTTCGCGGTGGCCGAAGGCGCCAACCTCAACGTCAGCGAGCAGTGGACCGCCGCTCACATCCTGCGCGGCCAGCAAAGCCTCGCCGCCAAGCGGTATAAGGACGCGCTCGCCGATTTCGAAGAAGCTGTCACGGTGCCCGACAACCTACCGCGTGAGTTTGGTGGCGCCGGCGCTCGCAACGCCGAGGTTGATTACCTGACTGGGCTGGCTTACGAAGGGTTAGGCGACCACGCCCAAGCCACTGAGTCGTGGAACAAGGCGATCGCCCCGGCACCGTCCGGCATGGGCCGGCGTGGCGGAGCAGGCGGCGGACCTCTCACAGCAGGCGGCGCTCAATCCTACTACCAGGCACTGTGTCTCCAAAAGCTGGGCCAGGCCGACAAGGCCAAATCGATATTCCAGGCCCTCGTGGATTCCGGCCAGCGTGCGCTCGCCGAGCCGCCGCCCGCGGAAGCCGGCCGCGGTGGCCGAGGGCAATCACAGTCGCCGCGCTTCCGTTCAGCCAACGCGCATTACGCCATCGGCCTCGGCTACCTGGGCCTCGGTGACGCGGCCAAAGCGAAGGCGGAACTGGCGCAGGCTGTCCAAACCAGCCCCGATCTGCTGGGCGCCCGGACGGCGCTGGCGGCGTTGAAGTAGAATCACACGCCCCCGCCGTGGCTCGCGACGGTCAGCGGCGCAAGCCCCGTAGGGGCGCCGGAAAGTAGCGCAGCGCGTGAGCGCTGCGGAGCAGTCCGAAGCTTGCCATCCCCGGCAGGGGCGTAAGGGAGCGCCGGCCGGCGATCACGGAGCGCTGCTGTCGAAGCCCTTCTTCCGCCCCTAACGGGGCTGGGCCGCTCCGATTGTCTTCCCATGGCTCGCGCCATGGGCTATTCTCTTTCGCCCTACGGGCTGATCTGTGCCTTCACGATGGGCGTGGTTTCCACTTTCATGTCGCGCATTCCAGCGGGACTTCCCCTGGCCGGCGGTGTGCAATCGGCTGTATGCCTGCCAACCAACAGGTCCCTGCCAAAGTGGAAAATAGCGAGATTAGGAAAGGGACGAGGCATTTAAAGGTGATAGGTCAATTCGGAGAACACCTCGTCTGTAATTGGCTGTCTCGCTCCGGCTTTGAGGTTTCCATTGTTGATCATACAGGAATTGACATCATAGCCTTTAATCCCGCGGACAAACAACGGCTGGGCATCTCGGTGAAGGCCAGAACAAGGCGCCGCGGAACGGAAAGATCGACGGTCACCTTGTTTCAGATGAAGGACGACCGGAAGAAGACCCTGGCTGCTTGCGCGGCGTTTGAATGTGAACCGTGGGTTGGCGTTTATGTTGAGACGACAAAGTCTGGTGACCTGTACCTTACGCTGGTGAATGGCGATTTCCAATATGACGAGCGACCTCCCACTCACTCGAAGCTTCTCCGGAATTCCTCGAACACCCGTTTCAACTCGTCCACTTCGCGCTCCAGCGCCGTGATGCGCTCGCGGTCCGATGGCCCCCGCTCCGCGGTTGGCGCCGCTTCTTCCGCCACCTCCACATCTCCGCTCAGCAACTGCGCCCAGCGCTGTTCCTTGTAGCCCGCCTGCCGCGGGAGCTTCTTTACGAACTCCATCTCCACCAGCCGGTTCAGAGTGCTTTCCACCGCCTCCAGGTCGTCGAACTGGTAGAGCCGCTCGCTGCGCCCGCGCAACTCCCCCACGGTCTGCGGACCGCGCAGCATCAACACGCACAGCACCGCCGCCTCGCGCCTTCCCAGGTTGAACTTCTCGGTGAACCGCTGGCCATGCTTCGGCACGCGGCTGTCTCCGCCCGTCATCCGCACCGCCAGGCCCTTCGCGCGCAAACCCCCGAGCGCCGTCTCCACCGTATCCTCGTCATAGGTGACCACCGGCTCGCGGTTGGATTTCTGGTTGCAGGCGTTCACCAGCGCGTTCAAGGAAAGCGGATAGTAATCCGGCGTGGCGATCTCTTTTTCCAGCAGTGCGCCGAGCACGCGCGCCTCGGCGGCGTCCAGTTGCCAATCCATATTTCCAGTGTACGTTGTTACCATGAATAGTCAGCGATGCCATTAGAATGGACTGAACCCGCGCGGCGGCGCCAGCGCCTTCAGGTGGAACACGCCGCCCACGCCACGCGAGAGCAGATCGCAGCCGCGCTTCAGCGCTCCTCCCAAGCCCTGCTTTCCCAGCAGGCGCCGGGAGGTTTCTGGTGCGGCGAGCTGACCGCCGACGCCACCCTCGAATCCGACTACATTCTGCTGCAACTTTTTCTGCACCAGCCCGAAGACCACGCCTGGAATCCGCCAACCTCGGTGCGCATCGGGAAGGCCGCCCGCGCCATCCTCGAGCGCCAGTTGCCCGATGGCGGCTTTAATATCTACACCGGCGGACCCGCCGACGTCAGCGCCACGGTGAAAGCCTACTGCGCTCTCAAGCTGGCCGGCATTGGCGCGGACAGCGATCCCCTGCGCCGCGCCTGCACGCGCATCCTGGCCCTGGGCGGCCTGCAAGCCGCCAACAGCTACGTCAAGATCAACCTCAGCCTGTTCGGCCTCTATCCCCGCGAGCACGTGCCCTCCATCCCGCCGGAAATCGTGATTCTCCCCGGCAACGTGCTCTACGAAATGTCCTCATGGACGCGCTCCATCCTGGTGCCGCTCTCCATCGTGCAGGCCCGCGGCTCGAACCGCCGGGCGCCCGCGGGGTTCACGCTCGATGAACTCCTGCTCCCCGGCGCCAGCCTCGCGATTCCCAAGGGGAAAGGCCTTTCGGTGCTGTTTCGCCACCTCGACCGCGTCTTCAAACTCTGGGAAAAGCGCGGCCCCGAGCGCATCCGCAACTCCGCCATCCGCGAGGCCGAGCACTGGATTCTCGACCGCACGCGCCACACCGAAGGCCTGGGCGCCATCTACCCCGCCATGATGTACTTCATTATGGCGCTCGACGCGCTGGGCTATCCCAAGGACCACCCCGACCTGGTCGAGGCCATTCGCCACTTCGAATCCCTGCTCATCGAGACCGAGGACCGGTTTATCTTCCAGCCCTGCGTCTCGCCCATCTGGGACACCGCCATCTGCGCCTTCGCATTGGGCGAAGCCGGCATCTCGGGCGACGCCCGCATGACGCGCGCCGGCGACTGGCTCATCAGCAAGGAGGTCCGCCGCAAAGGCGACTGGTCCGTCAAGCGGCCCGACAGCGAACCCTCCGGCTGGGCTTTCGAATTCGCCAACGAGTTCTATCCCGATATCGACGACACCGCCATGGTGCTGCTGGCGCTGCTCCACGCCAAGGCGTCCAATCCCGCGGCCCAGGCCGCCGCCGAGCGCCGCGCCATCAACTGGCTGCTCGCCATGCAATCGGGCGACGGCGGCTGGGCGGCCTTCGACGTCGATAACGATTGGGCCCTCCTGAATGAGGTGCCCTTTGCCGACCACAACGCCATGCTCGATCCCACCTGCCCGGACATCACCGGGCGCGTGCTGGAATCGCTCTGCCGCCGCGGCCTGGCGGGTCACGAGGCTGTGCGGCGCGGCGTGGCGTACCTGCTCGGGGCGCAGGAGAAGGATGGAAGCTGGTACGGCCGCTGGGGTGTGAACTACATTTACGGATCGTTCCTCGCCATGCGCGGCCTGGCTGCGAGCGGAGCGCCCGAGGCCAAAGACGCCATCGCCAAAGCCGCACATTGGTTGCGAACCATCCAGAATCCCGATGGCGGCTGGGGCGAATCCTGCGCCAGTTACGACCGGGAGGGCTTCGTTTCCGCCCCGAGTTGCCCCTCCCAGACCGCGTGGGCCGTTCTGGGCCTGCTGGCCGCGGGCGACCGTGAAGGCGCAGCCGTCCGCCGTGGAATCCAGTTCCTTCTCGATCGCCAGAGGCCCGACGGCACATGGCCCGAGCAAGCCACCACCGGCACCGGCTTCCCCAATGTCTTCTACCTGACTTACGGCATGTACCGCGACTACTTCCCGCTGCTCGCCCTGGCGCAATCGTAGATTTACAGTTTCTCAATAGCTTCGCACGAGTTATTTGCCCTTTCGCGGTTTTTGCAGACTGCGCGCATGCTTGCGGTCGCGCGCTCTGCCGGTCACCTTCTTCGACGCAATCAGATCTTCGCGGGAAATCACGGAAGCAGGCTCACCATCGAAATCAACCACAAGCCTTCGTTTCCAAGCTGAGGCGAAATCAACGCCGGGAAGGGATGTCAAGATATCGACGCGCACCGGGTCGACGCCCATCTGGTAGAACACCTCAGGCTCGGTGAAATCCGCTGGCCGGATGCCTCGGAGGGGAGCGCCGAACTGAGCTAGTGCCCGGAACAGCGCCTGCGCATTGCGCTCCGATGGGTCAACCCAGAGATCGAGATCCTTTGTGAAGCTCGGTTCCGTGTAAATCATCACGGCGTAGCCTCCGACGATCAGATACCGCACGCCGGCCGCGTTCAAGTTTCTCAACAGATCTTTGTAGTCTGAGCTGATCTTCATGAATGCCTTCTTTTGAAGCGGCTGTGATCACAAGATCCCATGCGGCCTCCAGGATGCGGCTGGGACCCAGTGCCTGCCAGAATTCGATGTCGAACTCGCGTCCCGGCGCCCGGCCGCGCGTCAGCCGTTCCATTATCAGGCGGTCGCTCATCGAACCTATTATGCGACGTTCCCGAGCGCGTTGCACCACCCCATTGGCCGCGAACGCGAAACCGGTATCAGCGGCGGATTCGTGCGATAAACTTGTGACTGAAATGCGAGCCTCGCTTTTCATCCGCTTCCGGCTGGTCTTTCTGGTCGTCTTTTTGGCGGCTTTCGGACCGGTCCGGAGCGTGCGCGCCGATAACCTGGTGGCCGACCCGTCATTCGAGATGGTCAAGAATCGCGACCAGTTCGGGCGGGTGTTTGCGAAGTGGGAGGGATGGAAATTTGAGGGCGATTGCTCGTTCGAAGTGGGCGAGGTGCCGCACAGCGGCAAGACCTCGGCGCTGCTGGTCTGCTCATCACCGGGCAAGATACGGATCACGCAGACGCAGGATTTGGAACCGGGCCGCTATCGGATCACGGCCTACATTCGCGGGCTGGACATCGGCACGGGCACATGGAACCAGACCACCGAGTTCATGTTCGACGACAAGTACATCCCGCTGAAGAAAAACGGCGTCTTCGGCTGGACCCGCCTCACCTACGTGGCCGACCTTTCCAAGCGGACGAAGACCGGGCCTTCTTTCGGATTGTGGGCGCCGGGCTATCTTTGGATCGACGACGTGTCGATGGAACGGGTGGGCAACGAAGTCAAGCTTACCGACGTTCCCGTGCTGGGCCGCGAGGAAGCGCCCATCGCGCCGCCGGGCCCGCTCGGGGCCGGAGCGGTGCATTGCCCGCGCTGCCGCTATCGCAACATGCCGGGGTGGAAGAAGTGCTATGCCTGCGGCAGCCCCCTGACGGAGAGCGTGGAGAAACCCTCCGGGCCGGTGGTCAAGCTCATAACTTCCTTCGAGCAGGGCACTCCATTCGCGGGGGGAGTGGTGGTGGCGGCGCATGCCACCGACGGCGCGAAGGCGTTGCGCATCGACAAGGGTTACGCGGCGATGATTGCCGCGCAGAACTGGGCGGGCTACGACTACCTGAAAGCCGATGCCTACGTGGAGGGAACGCGCCCGGTTCCGGTAACCGTGGAAATCCACGACACCGGGACGGAAGGCTACTGGACGCGCGTCAATTACAACACCGTGGCGCCTCCCGGCGCGAGCACGCTGATTCTGTCGTTGCGGCAGTTGTATGTCGGGGAAAAAGGGCGTCCGGGCCGGTATCTGATCCTGAGCGGCATCACGCGGCTGGTTTTTGCGGTGGGGGATGCGGGACCGCTGTTTCTCGACAATCTTCGCCTGGAGCGCGATACGGCGGCCGAAAGCGCGTTCTTCGACGGGCTGTATGCCTTCGATTTCGGCACCGGCACCAGCCCCGTGATGGACGGCTTCACGCAGATTACGCCGGCCACGGTGTACTCCCCCGGCCGCGGCTATGGTCTGAAGAACGCCAAGGTCTGGCGGGCGTTCGACGCGCTGCAACCGGACCCGCTCTACCAGGATTTCATCTGCATCGAATCCGGCGGGCTGGCGGTGGACGTGCCTAACGGCAAGTACCGGGTGTTTGTGAATATCGACAGTCCTTCCGGCTTCTGGGGCGAGTACCAGGTTTACCGCGACCGCTCCATCCGGGCGCAGGGCAGGACGGTGTTTTCGGAGCGCATGGACTTCAAAGCCTTCCAGAAGAAATATTTTCGATTTTGGGACACCGAAGATTTGCCGTCCGACAACACTTTCGACAAATACCAGCGCACTTATTTTTCGGAGAAGCTCTTCGATGTGGAAGTGAAGAACGGACAGCTCTATCTGGAGTTCCAGGGAGAGAATTTTGCCTGTAGCGTATCGGCGGTAATCGTGTTTCCGGTAGAGAGGGCGGCGGCGGGAGCGCGCTTTCTGGAGTACGTGAAAGAGAAGCGGCGCTTCTACTTCGATAATGCCTTCAAGCGCGTGCTGCACAACCCGGCGGGCGACCCGCTTCAACCCACGGCGGAGGACACCGGGCGCGGTTACATAGTCTTCCGACGCGATTTCATGAAGGACATCTACTATAACGATACGCCCTATCGCGGAGAAGCCGGCCAGCCGCTCGTGGCCGACGGATTCGCCGGCCAGATGGTTCCGGTGACCATGTCAGTTCTCCCTCTGAAAGACCTGGGGCAGGGAACCCTGAGCGTGAGCGCGCTGGCCGGGCCGCAGGGCGCGATACCGGCCGGCGCCATCGACGTGGGCTACGTATCGTACCGGCTGGCCCGCGTGACCAACGACGGCGGCGTGTACACCATCATCCCCCGGCTGATCGTTCCGAAGAACAGCGTGGCGCTGCCCAAAGGCGTGGCGCGGCGATTTTGGCTGACGCTGCGCGTTCCCGCGGGGGCCGCGCCGGGGGTCTACACCGGCCAGGTAAGTTTCACGCCGCAACAGGGCGCTGCCCGGTCGGTTCCGCTGCGGTTCACCGTCCGCAAGGGCACTCTCGATGCCGTGGATATCCCGGTGGGACCGTTTGGCGGGCGCATTGGCACGCCGTGGTTCCAGGACGACCCGGCCACCATGGATTTTGGCGCTGAGATGACGGAAAAAAGCCTGCTGATGTTGCGCGCGCATGGATTCACGATGTTCACCGGGGTTCCCTACGTGACCTACCAGGGATTCAAGGATGGAAAACCGGTGCTCGACTTCAGCGCCGCCGACCGCCAGATGGCCGATGCCAGGAGGTACGGATTCCGTGCCGTGAATTCCTATGGCGCCGGCGTGGCGGGCATCGATGCGTACCACCGCGACCTCGGGAAGATGAAAGACGCCGGTTTCACCGATTACAGCGCCTTCGTCAAAGCCATCTACGCGGCCATCGACCGGCACGCGCAGGAGAAGGAATGGCTGCCGGTTTACTGGAACCTGGGCGACGAGCCGCTCGGCGATGAGCTCAAAGCATCCATCGAAAACGCCAAGGCTTACCGGGAGGCTTTCCCCAAGGGGCCGCCATTCTTCACCGCCGCCACCAGCCTCTACACGCATGCCGGCAACGATCCGAATCTCGAGCTGGCCAAAACGCTACACGTGGCCACGCTGGCTCGGCACGACGAAGCCAGCCTGAAGCTGCTGGCTTCCGCGGGAGGCGCCTGGGCATACTACAACGGCGGCAGCCGCTGGACCTACGGCATCTACCTTTATAAAGCCGTCAAGGAGTTCGGGCTCAAGTTCCGGCTGGCCTGGCACTGGAATCTGGTGGCCGGCGATCCGTACTATGCCCTGGATTGCCGCGAAGACGACTACGCCTGGGCCAATGCCACCCCCGACCGGCAGCTTGTGCCTTCCGTGGAGTTCATGCGCATCGCCGCCGGGCTGGACGATTACCGGCACCTGCTGACGCTGGCGCGGCTGGCCGAAGCCAAACCGGGCACGCCCGCCGCCAAGCAGGCGGAGGCGCTGATCCGCAACCGCATGGCCGCGTTCCACCTGGGCCAACTGGATCATGACCCGCTTTTCGGAGTGGACGACTGGGCGGCCTACCGGCGGCAGTTGGCGGACTCGATCGAGATGCTGCAATAGCGCGCCGCGTTACGCCACCCTCACCGTTTTCACGTTCACGAACTCGCGGATGCCCTGGGCGCCCAGCTCGCGCCCGTATCCGGACCGCTTGGCGCCGCCGAACGGCAGCCGCGGGTCGGAGACCACCATCCCGTTGATGAACACCATTCCCGCTTCGATCTGGTCGATGAACCGGCGCTGCTCGGCCGGGTCGTTGGTCCAGGCGCTGGCGCCCAGCCCGAACTCGGTATCGTTCGCCAGCCGGACGGCCTCTTCGATTCCATGGGTGCGGTAGAGCGCCGCCACCGGCCCGAACAGCTCCTCGCCATACGCGGGCGCGTCCTTCGGCACATCCGCCAGCACCGTCGGCGCGTAGTAGTTGCCCGGCCCCTCGATCCGCTTCCCGCCGGTGAGCACGCGCGCCCCCATTTCGACCGAGCGGCGCACCTGCTCGTCCAGCCCTTCCAGAATATCGGCCGTGGCGAGCGGTCCCAGCTCGGTGCTCTCGTCCATGGGATCGCCCACCCGCAGAGACGCCATGCCCGCCACCAACGCCCGCTCGAACTCCGCCGCAATCCGCGCGTCCACAATGAAGCGCTTGGCGGCGATGCAGGACTGCCCGTTGTTGATGGTGCGCGCCTCCACCGCCGTCCGCGCCGCGCGTTCCAGATCCGCGCTGGGCATCACGATGAACGGATCGCTCCCGCCCAGCTCCAGCACCGTCTTCTTGATCCGCTGGCCCGCCTGGCTGGCCACTTGCGCGCCCGCCGGCTCGCTGCCGGTGAGCGTCACCGCCTTCACGCGTGGATCGCCGATCACGCGCTCCACCTGCGAGGAGCCGATCAGCAGGGTCTGAAATACATCCGGCGGAAACCCCGCGCGGCGGATAACGTCCTCGATTTCCAGCGCGCACTGCGGCACGTTGGACGCGTGTTTCAGCAGCCCCACGTTGCCCGCCATCAGCGCCGGGGCCGCGAACCGGAACACCTGCCAAAAAGGAAAGTTCCAGGGCATGACGGCCAGCACCGGTCCGATCGGCTGGTACCGGATGAAGCTGCGTCCGGCCCCGGCATCCACCGGCTCGTCCGCCAGCAGCCGCTCGCCGTGCTCCACGTAGTAGCGGCAGGCCAGCGCGCACTTGGCCGCCTCGGCTCGCGCCCCGCCGATGGGCTTCCCCATCTCCAGCGTCATGACGCGCCCCAGCCGGTCTTTCTCCGATTCCAGAATCCCAGCCGCCGCGTGCAACCAGCGCGCGCGCTCGGCGAACGAAGTGCGGCGATACGCCTGGTACGCCGCCGCGGCGCGCCGCAGCCGGTCTTCGATCTGGTTTTCCGTAAGCGGCTCGAATGTGCGCAAAGTCGCGCCGGTGGCAGGGTTGATGGAGGCAATCATTACCCATCATTTTAGTGCCTACCCCACGGGATTTTCGAGCCTGTCCCGCGCTACGATCGAACTGTTATGGCATTTCAATTGTTCATCGACGCATTTGAGAAGGGCGGATGGATACCCAGCTTGCACTCCTGCCAGGGAGCGGATGTCTCCCCGGCGCTCGAATGGAGCCCGGGGCCCGCGGGTGCGCGCAGCTTTGCCCTGATCGTAGACGATCCGGACGCTCCCGGGGGAACCTGGAATCACTGTTTGATCTACGACATTCCAGCCGATGTGCGCAACCTGCCGCAGGGATACCGGCCGGGAGGGCCCGGTATCAGCGGCAAGAACGATTTCGGAAAGTCAGGGTATAACGGCCCGTGCCCGCCCAAAGGCCATGGCCCGCATCGCTATTTCTTCAGGCTGTACGCGCTCGATGTGCCCACGCTGGGACTTCCGGCGGGCGTCAAACGCGCCGCGCTGGATGGCGCGCTCAAAGGGCGCGTGCTGGCCGAAGCCGAGTACATGGGGCGATTCGAGCGGCGGTGACGCCATGTCACTCCTGTGAAGAAATCGCCCATTTCTACGAAGCCGCCGCGCATGTTCTAATAGAAGTTCACAGCTTCTTCGTGTTTGCTACGAACATGCTTCGTCTGTTTCGCTTTGGATCATTGGTATGCGCCGCTTCAGTGCTGGCCGCCGCGGGTGGGCCTTCGCGCACCGACGCCGCGCTCTCGCAGGGCAAGGCGGCGCTGGCTCGGCTGCCCCTGCGTTTCGAAGCCAACCGGGGCCAGTGGGACCCGGTCGTGCGCTACGCCGCGCGCGCCAATGGTTATGCCTTGCTGCTGACTGCAGGCGGCCCGGTGGTCGCCTTTCCCGGTTCCGGGCGCGTGGACATCAAGCTGCTGAATTCCAATCGCGAGGCCCGCATCGAACCGCTCGACCGGCTTGCTGCGCACACGGACTATTTCATAGGCAGCCGGGAACACTGGCACACGGGCATCCCCAACTACTCGCGCGTGCGCTATCGCGCGGTTTATCCGGGCATCGACGTGGTTTATTACGGGAACCCCAGCCGGCTGGAATACGACTTCGCGCTCCAGCCCGGCGCGGACCCCGGCGCCATCCGCTTGAAGTTTCGCGGGGCCGGCCATCTCAGGATCACCGCGGAAGGCGATGTGGCCTACGAATCGGCCGGCGGGCGGATGGTGCAAGAGAGACCCGTCATCTACCAGGAGGACGGGCGGAGCGCGGCTCGCCGCGAGGTCCAGGGGCGCTACGTCCTGCTGGCGCGCGATGTGGTGGGGATCCGCCTCGAGCACTATGACCGCACCCAGCCGCTGGTCATCGATCCCACATTGATCTATTCCACTTTCATGGGAGGCTCGCAAGCCGACCAGATCACGGCGGTGCAGTTGGATGACTACGGTAATCTGTACCTTGCGGGTTCCACCGCCACTGACGACCTGGTGGCCACCACCAATACCTACCAGAGCTCCAACGCCGGCTTGACCGATTGTTTCATTGCCATCATCGACACCACTCCAGGCAATGGTTATCCGATCCTCTATCTCAGCTATGCCGGCGGGTCGGGCACTGACATTCCGCTGGGCATGGTTCTCGACTCGTCACAGGACGTTTACCTTACCGGGAGCACCGATTCGACTAATTTCCCGACCACCAGCAGCGCAGTGCAAACCGGCGGGACGGGATCCAGTCTAGCCTCGGCCTTCATATTTGAGCTGAATCCCGGACTTTCCACCGGCTCCAGCACTCTGGTGTACTCCAGCTACCTCGGCGGCACTACCGGAAATCAAACTGGAAATGGCATTGCCCTGGACCCGAGCGGGAATATCTACATCATCGGCACCACCGGTTCCACCGACTTCCCGGTTACGGCAAGCGCCTATCAGTCGACGCTGTCGGGACTTGAGGACGCCTTTCTGTGCGAGATCAGTACCATCTCGACCACGCCGCTCTATTGCACGTATTTAGGCGGCGAGCTCGAATCCGATGGCCGGGGCATTGCCATCGCGGCCAACGGCCTGGTGTACTTCGCGGTCAATACCAACTCCACTATGTTTCCACTGGCCGGCGCTTCCTACCGAAGCAACCCTATAGGCAACTACGACATCATAATCGGCGCCGTGGACGTGACCCAGTCGGGATCTCCGTCGCTGGTGTACACCACTTACTTCGGCGGTTCGGACAACGACCTGGCGCGCAAGCTGTCGCTCGACGCCAACGGCAACCTGCTGTTGACGGGCTATACCCTTTCGGCCGATTTCCCGGTTACGAAGGATGCCATCGAGCCGGCCTACGGTGGGAACGGCGATGCCTTCGTCCTGGTGGTCAACCCCACCAACCCGGCATTCCTGCTGTACTCCAGCTATCTGGGTGGATCGGATGGCGAGGTGGGTTTCGATATCGAGGCGGATAGCGCCGGTTTCCTGTATCTCACCGGCTACACCGTATCGGTGGATTTTCCGACCACGGTGGACGCGCCCCAACCGGTGTGGGGGCCAGGCATCGACATCTTTATTACCAAGCTGCAGCGGGGTGTGCCGGGACTTGCCGGCGTGATATGGTCGACCTATCTCGGCGCCGGCAGCGGCAACTCGGGTTTGACTCTGGTGCTGGGGAGGGACGGCACCGTTTACGTGGGCGGTTCTGCGGGAAGCCAGTTTCCGGCGAGCTCGAACGCCACGCAGCCCGCGTTCGACGGCGGTTATAGCGACGGTTTCTTCGTGGTAATGTCGCAGCCCTAGGAATGTTCTAATGGGAATTCAGCGTTTCTCGATCTCCGCCTCGGCAATGCTTTTGAGTTTTCGCCTGGCCCTATCTCTGTGTGCCGCTCTGACACTGGCCGCGGCGCCGCGCGAAGTAACCATGACGCAGGCCAAGGCCACGCTGGCCCAGACGCCGATGCGTTTTGAGGTGAACCAGGGCCAGTGGGATCCTTCGGTGCTTTACGCCGCGCGGTCGGGCGGCTTCAATCTGATGTTCACCGCCAGTGGCCCGGCCCTGACGCTCGCAGGCTCCCACCGCGTCGATATCTCGCTGCCGAATTCCAATCCGGCGCCCACCATCGAAGCTCTCGGCAAGCTTCCCACGCGCACCGACTATTTCATAGGGGCCAGGGAAAACTGGCACACCAACATCGCGAACTACTCGCGCATTCGTTATGGCGCGGTCTACCCTGGGGTGGACGTGGTGTACTACGGACGGCAGGGCCAGTTGGAGTTCGACTTCGTGCTTCAGCCGGGCGCCGATCCCCGCGCCATCAGCCTGCGATTCCGGGGGACCAGGCATCTCAGCATCACATCCGAGGGCGATCTGGCGTTCGAATTCGGAAACGGGCGCATGGTTCAGAAGAAGCCGCTGATTTACCAGGAAGACCCGGCGACTTCGACCCGCCGCGAAATTCGAGGCCGCTACGTGCTGGTGGCGCGGAACCTGGTGAGACTTCGCGTGGATGGCTATGATCGCAAGAGGCCGCTGGTGATCGATCCGACCCTGGTGTATTGCAGTTACCTGGGCGGCTCCGGTAGTGACATGATCAACGCCGTGCAAGTGGATTCGCAAGGCCATCTTTACGTGGCGGGCTCCACTACTACCGGGGACCTGCTGGCCACCAACAACGCATATTCGACCTACTTTACCAGTCAGACCGCCATTTTTGTGGCGATCCTCGACACCACTCCGGGCGCCGGTTACCCGCTGCTCTATTTCACTTACATCTGTGGAGGAGGCACGGACATTCCCCTGGGCATGGCTGTGGATGCGGAGGAAAACGTCTATCTTACCGGGTCTACCACCTCGACCAAGTTCCCCATCACCGTCAATGCCGTGCAAACCACGGGAGGCGGCGCCGTGACGGCCGCCTTCGTGCTGGAGCTGAACCCATTGGGCATGTCCGGCCCAACTTCCCTGATCTATTCGACTTTTCTGGGCGGCACCACGGGAAACAGTGTCGCCAACGGCATTGCCTTGGATAAGAACGGATTGATTTACGTCATCGGCGCCACCAATGCCACCGACTTCCCGCTCACCGCCAGCGCCTTCATGAGCGTGACATGGGGACCGCAGGACGCCTTCGTGTGCCAGGTGGATCCAATCGCCGGCCAACTGGATTATTCCACCTACCTGGGCGGCGAAAATGCCGATCAAGGCCGCGCCATCGCCGTCGCTCCTAACGGTTTGGTCTACTTCGCGGTTTCCACGAATTCCACCGAGTTCCCCATGGCCGGCCTTGCCTACAACTACAACCTGACCTCGCCCATTGGCATGACTCTTGGTGTAATGGACCTGACCCAACAGGGAGCGGCTTCGCTGGTGTACTCCACCTACTTCGGTGGGTCGGACATACAGGAAGTGCGCGGGATTGCATTCGACCACGCCGGCAACCTGCTGGTGACGGGTTATACCCTGGCCAAGGACTTTCCGGTCACGGCGGATGCCGTCCAGCCCAAACCAGGCGGCAATGGCGACGGGTTTGTGTCGGTGGTCAACCCCATGGCCTACCCGAATTTTCTGGTGTACTCCACCTATCTTGGCGGTTCGCAAGGAGAGGTGGCATATGCCATCGCGGGCGATAGCGCGGGCAACATCTACGTCAGCGGATACACGCTTTCGCCGGACTTTCCGACCACCGCCGACGCGTTCGAGCCGTATTGGGGCGACGGCATCGATTTGTTCCTTACTAAGTTGAAGCCCGGCACCCCGGGGTCGGGCGGCCTCCAATCCTCAACTTACATCGGCGCGGCCGGCGTTTTTTCACCCACGGCCTTGACGCTGGGATCCGATGGAACCATCTATCTGGTTGGCTGGGGCACCTCCGGCCTGCCGAGTACCTCCGATGCGCTCCAGGGCTACGGCGGAGGCTTGAGCGACGGCTTCATCATCGTGCTGAATAAATAGGATGTAAGCCGGACCACCGTGCGGCGGAACATCCGAGTCACGCGGCCCTCCGCTACTCCGTGCCGCCCGGTTTCAGTGGGTTCCTGGATTTTGCAATCGCCGGCATCTCGGGCGTTCCGGCCTCGATGGCGTAGGCCGTCAGGCCGGCCTTGAGCAGCTCGAAAGCCGTCTGCGGGTCGTCCGCATACTGGAACAGATCCAGGTCCTCGGGCGAGATCATGCCGTAGCGCACCAGCGCGTCGAAGTTGATAATTTCCTTCCAGTATTTCGACCCGTAAAGCACGATGGTGATTTTCTTCGCCAGCTTCCGGGTCTGCGAGAGCGTAAGCAACTCCGTCATCTCATCCATGGTGCCGAAGCCGCCCGGAAACACCACCAGCGCTTTGGCGAGGTAAGCGAACCAGAATTTCCGCATGAAAAAGTAATGGAACTCGAAGCTCAGCTCGGGCGTGATATAGGGGTTGGGAAATTGCTCGAACGGCAGACCGATGTTCAGCCCCACGGTCTTCCCGTGGGCCTCCGAAGCCCCGCGGTTGGCCGCTTCCATGATCCCCGGCCCTCCGCCGGAACAGACCACGAACCGGTAGGAATTGTTCGTGAACTGGTCCGCCCATTCCGTCAGAAGTCTGGCCAGCGTGCGGGCATCCTGGTAATACTCCGACAGCGGGCCTTCCTCCCGCAGCCTCGCCGAGCCGAAGAACACCACGGTGTCCCGCACTTTCTCCCGGCGGAAGTGGGCCAGAGGCTCCAGGAACTCGGACAGGATGCGCAACGCTCGCGCATCGGGGCTGTTCAGAAACTTCTCATTCAGGTAGGCGACCGGGCGCCGGTCGCTATGGTTTGGCGTCTGGTTTGACATGCTTCTCTAATTCATCGACTTTCTTCTTCAATTCCCGTAGGGTCTTCAGCATTTCCGGCAGCTTGGGGTAGGCGGTCACCGCGCGCAGCCATTCGTTGGCGGCAAAGGCCGGCGATCCCGAAATGCGCGTGCCCGGCGCCACGTCGCCGCCAATACCGCTCTGCGCGTAAACGATGGCTCCCTCGTGCACCGTCAGGTGGCCGGAAGAGCCTACCTGTCCCGCCAGCAGCACATTGCGTTCCAGAACCGTGCTCCCCGCCAGGCCGGTCTGTGCGCAGATGATGTTGTCTTCTCCCACTGTGCAGGCATGCCCCACTTGCACCAGGTTGTCGATCTTGGCGCCGCGTTTCACGCGGGTTTCTCCCATCGTGGCGCGGTCCACCGAGGTGAGGCTTTGGATTTCGACGTCGTCCTCGATCACCGTGCGGCCCGACTGCACGATCTTGAAGTGCGTGCCATCGGCGCGCTTGGCGAACCCGAATCCGTCGCCGCCCACCACCACCCCGTTCTGCAAGATCACGCGATGGCCGATGCGGCAGAACTCCCGCACCGTGGCGTGGGAATGCGCCAGAAAATCGTCGCCGATCTCGGCGCCTTCATAGATCACCACGTGGGGATGGAGCACCGCGTTGCGGCCCATGCGCACACGCTCCCCCACTACCGCGAACGGGCCGATCGAGCAGTTTTCGCCCACCACCGCGCTGGCGGCCACATAGGCCAGCGGATGAATGCCGGGCGCGGGCCGCGGCGGCTGATAGAAAAACTCCAGCGCACGCGCAAAATCGAGGTACGGATTTTCGGAGACCAGGCAGGCGATGGGAACGCCCTCCAGCGCCTGCGAAACCAGGATGGCGCCCGCCTTGGAGCGCTTCACTTTGGGCGCGTACTTGGGATTGGCCAGAAACGTGAGGTGCTGGGGCCCGGCAATCTCCATTCCGGCCACGCCGGCGATTTCCAGTTCCCCGTCGCCTTCCAGACGGCACCCCAGCCGATCGGCAATTTCGCGAAGTTTCATAACCCGGTCACCACATTCACCTCCAGCGTACCAAGCGGGGCAGGGCATTGAAACGTTGGGCCAGTTTTGGTGTTCAATAGGATTATGCGATACACCTGTGGGTTGCTTCTGCTGGGTTTACTGCCGGTTCTTCCCGTGGCCGCTCAACTCTCCGGCCGCGTTACCGGTTCCGTAGTCGATTCTTCCGGCGCCGCGGTGCCGGACGCCGAAGTGGAGTTGTACCTGGCGGGCGGCAAAAGGCCGCTGCTCACCGCCAAGACCTCTACCGACGGCTCGTACAATTTCATCGCCGTGCGTCCCGCGTACTACGACCTCACGGTGGAGGCGGCCGGCTTCGTGAAAACCACGCTGCGCGGAGTCTCCGTCGACGCGGCACGCGAAACCTCCGTGCCGGAAGTCAAGCTTCAGTTGCCCGCTGTCACCCAGACCGTGGAGGTCTCCGCCGAAGTTCAGGGCGTGGACACCACCAGCGCCGAAGTCGCGGACACGGTGAGCATGGAGCAGATTAAGAACCTTCCCATTCTGGACCGCGACGTCCTCGGCATCCTGCAAACGCAGCCCGGAGTGGTTGCCAACGGTAATTCCTATACCGTGATCAACGGTCTGCGAACGTCTTATTCGGATATGACCCTGGATGGCATCAACATCCAGGACAACTATATCCGCGACAACGCGCTGGATTACACGCCCAACAGGCTGCGCATCGGCCAGGTGCGGCAACTGACGATGGTCAACTCCAACGGCAACTCGGCGGCTTCCGGCGGCGCCACCGAAGCCGCGTTTTCCACACCCTCGGGCACCGATGAAAACCACGGCGAGCTTTTCTGGTACAACCGCAACGTGGCTTTCTCCGCCAACGATTGGTTCAATAACCAGGCCGGCATCGGCCAGCCCTTCCTCAATCAAAACCAGTTCGGCGGCTTGATTGGCGGGCCCATCAGGAAGGACAAGCTGTTCTTCTATACCAACTACGAGGCCATCCGCGCGCACCAGCAGACACCTCAGGACAACATCATCCTGACCGCCAGCGCCCGCGCCGGCATCTTTACCTACAATGATGCCGGCGGCGCCGTGCACCAGGTCAACCTGCTCACCCTGCGCAGCACCTCCATCGACCCCGTAATGGCGACCCTGCTGGCCCAGGTGCCCGCTCCCTCCATGATCAACAACGCCCTCGTGGGCGACGGCCGCAACACCGGCGGCTACCTCTTCAACCAGGCGGCGAACGAGCTCAACGACAACGTGACGGGCAAGATCGATTACAATCTTAGCCCCCGCCACGCCATCAGCGGGACGTACCTCTGGAACCGCGACAACTCCGACCGGCCCGACCTGGAAAACGACTACTCGGTGGTGCCCAAAGTCACCAATCCGACGCACGCCAACCTGCTGGCCATATCCTGGCGGTGGACCCCCACGGCGCGGCTCACCAACGAAGTGCGCGGCGGTTTCAATCTCACCTCCGGTTATTTCGTCACCTCGCAGAACTTTGGCTCCGGAATCCTGACGGGCACGCTGTTTTCCGATCCCGTGAATGAGTTCCAACCGCAAGGCCGCAATACCAACACCTACAACCTGTCCGACAATGCGGCTTACCAGCGCGGCCGCCACTACATCCAGTTCGGCTTCCACCTGGAGGACATTCATGTGCACGCCTCCGACTCCAGCGGCGTGGTTCCCACTTACAGCCTGGCCATGGGATCCGGGCAACCGGCGCTTTCGAGCCGGGACCTGCCGGGCATCAGCGCCACCGATCTCGCCACCGCCAACTCGCTGCTGGCAACCTTGGGCGGCTATGTGGATGGCTATAGCCAGACATTCAATGTCACCAGCCGGTCGTCCGGATATGTCCCCAACGCACCCTTTATCCGCAACTTCATCGACGACAGCTACTCCTTCTACGGGCAGGACAAGTTTAAGCTGCTGCCGAATCTCACGGTGACGCTGGGCCTGCGCTACGAGCTGCCCGGCGTTGTGAATGAGAGCGACTCGCTCGAACTGTCGCCGGTGCTCCAGGGCACCGCCGAGCAGACCCTGCTCTCCAACGCTACCCTGAATTATGCGGGCAATTCCGCGGGCCGGCCCTGGTATAACCGCCAATGGAAGGCTTTCGCTCCCAACTTCGGCTTGGCGTGGGACGTGTTCGGCGATGGAAAGACCGCGGTTCGCGGCGGCTATGCCATCAGCTATGTGAACGACCAGGAGATCCTGGCGCCGGAAGACTTACTCGAGGCGAACGCCGGGCTGCAAGGCCTCGCTTCTGCCACCGGCCTGTCCAATCGCGTTTCCACCGGCCTGCCGCAGATCGCTCCTCCGCCTTACCAGGTTCCACTTACGGTCGCCGACGACTACGCCAACAACCCGTTCAACACGGTCGGAATGATCGATCCAAACCTGAAGCTCCCTTACGTACAGCAGTATTCCATCGGCATCCAGCACCAGGTCAAGGACACCCTCTTCGAAGCGCGCTACGTGGGCAACCACATGGTTGGCGGCTACCGCGGGTTCGACTACAACCAGGTGGTGATCAACCAGAACGGCTTCCTTGCGGATTTCCTGCGCGCCCAGAAGAACGGCTTTCTGGCCATGGCGGACAGCGGTACTTTCAATCCGCTCTACAATCCGAACATCCCCGGCAGCCAAACCTTGACGGAGATCACCCGCACCATGGTGAAGGATCCCAATGTCATCTACTACCTTCAGGACGGTGAGGTGGGCGAGCTGGGCAACTACTTGCAAACCAATAAAGAGAACGGCTCGATCAATTTCTACCAGAACCCCAACGCCCTGGGCACGGACCTGCTGACCAACTTTTCCAGCTCCAGCTACAACTCGTTGCAGCTCGAGGCTCGCCACCAGATGCGTACCGGTCTGAGCTTCGAGGCCAATTACACCTTTTCAAAGGTGCTGAGCGACGCCGATGGCGACAGCCAATCCCGCATCCAGCAGTTTCTCGATATCAACAACCCGGGTATAGAGCGGTCGCGCGCCAACTTCGATCTCACTCAGATGATCAAGGCCGACGGCTTCTATGAGTTGCCTTTCGGAAAGGGCCATCAACTCCACTACCGCCCGCTCGACCGCGTCATCGGCGGCTGGATCTTCGGCAGCACCATGGTGTGGCAATCCGGCGCGCCGTTCTCCATCTTGTCGGAGCGGGGAACGCTCAACCGCGAAGCGCGCTCCTACTACAACGGCGCCGACACCATCCTCGGCGGCGCGCAACTTGCCAATATTGTCAAATTCCAGATGACCGGAAATGGCCCCATGATGATTTCCCAATCCGCCATCAATTCCACCGACGGAACCGGAGTGAACATCGACGGCCAGCCCGCTTTCCCGGGCCAGGTGTTTTTCAATCCGGGCGCGGGGACTCTCGGCGGCTTGCAGCGCCGCATGTTCAGCGGCCCATGGACCTTTGATACCAACATGCGCCTCAAGAAAACCGTCAACATCACCGAAACCAAGAAGGTGGAGCTGCTCATGGATGCCTTTAACGCCCTGAACCACCCCACATTCTGGTCCGGCGACCAGAACATCAACAGCACCACTTTCGGTGTGGTGAGCTCTATGTTTTATTCACCACGCATCGTGCAGTTCGGCTTGCACTACACGTTCTGATGGGAGACCCGGGTTTACGCACCGGGTTTACGGTTCGGTCCGGAACATGGCGATGGCTTCAATTTCAACCAGCAGCTCGGGCCGGCAGAGAATCGCCTGAATGCCCGTCGAAGCCGGGAGTGGATCGAGTTCCTGCTCCTCGTAAAAGGCCGTGCGCTCTTCGTTGAAGGCCGCGTAATCGCGCTCGATGTCACGCAGGTAGCAGGTGGTCCGGACCACGTCCTTCCAGGTGGCGCCTTCCGACTCCAACAATCCGGTGATGTTCTGGAATGTGCGGCGGGTTTGTGCCCGGAAATCGCCGGTGTGAATACTCCGCCCGTGCTCATCCACGCTGGCCGTTCCCGAGATCAACAGGATGGCCAGTCCGTTCAAGTCAATGCGCATGCCGCGCGAAAAAGAGCTGGGCTTGGGGTAGCCATAGGCTTCATTCAGCACCCGGTGGTTGGTGATGGCGCGCTTGGCCACCGGCGCCTTGGCGATCTCCTTCAGAAAATCCGCATCCAGGATCATATCTAATAATACCCGGTGCTGTGCTTAAAGTTCCGGGGAGGCGCGGAATGAGAGTGGCGGGGGTCGATCGCTCGGCCCCCGCGCGAGGCATTGCTCTTAGAAGTGAAGCCGGATCCCTAACTCCATCTGCCGCGGCGTGTTGGCCTGACTGGTGATCCTGCCAAACGTCGCCGGGCTGCTCATGTTCAAGCTTCCGTTACCCGGCTGCATGTGGTTCAGGACGTTGGTGAACTGGAAGTTGAGGGTGGCGCCAACTTTCCCCTCCTTCCACACCCCGATGTTCTTCAGCACCGAGGCATCCAGGTTCCAGGTGGCCAGGCCCCGCAAGTTGCCATAGCCGCCGCAGTTGGTGTCCATGCCCAGCACACACGGCCGGAGTTCGGCCAGGACCGCGGCCGGGTTGGAGTACATATTGATGGCTTGGGGATTGTTGGTGCCCACGCCACCGGAACCGGCGTTATTGTAATAGGCGCTGGGCGTTCCAGTGAGTGGCGCGGAACCCACGGCGCAGTCGCCGGCGCTCGCCGCGCTAATGCCGCCCGAGCTGGACTCACCAAAAGCCTGGGACTGAGTGCCTGTGAGGGTCCCTTCGGTGTAGTAGGCGCAAAGTGGAGCTCCGCTTTGTGCCGTGAACAGAGGAGAAATGGTCCACCCGCCGAGCACGTGGCCCACCACCCCGCGCTGGTTCTTGAAGACCGGCGGAGCATAGTAAACGGCAAGGTTGTACTGGAGCTTGATGTCGTACGAGTTCGGACCGTATTGGGACTGCATGTTCCAGGGGTTAAGCGCGGTATTGGCGCTGTTGTATTGCGCCAGTGGCGCCGTCCCCAGAATGCGGCCCCAGGTGAAGTTCGAAACTATGGTTGCGCCGTGGAAGTCAGTGGCTTTCCACGTGGCGTACAGCGCATTGTAGTTTCCGAACCCCATGCTGGTGGTCAGCGAGATCGACGTGGCCTGGAGCGACGCAACGCCGTTGCCCGCGCCGCTGATCATGGTGCGGCCCAGGGTCCACGAATCCGCCTTGTTCAGAGCCGACCAGATATCCGAGACCGCCGTCTCCGTGAAGGACGTCTTGAGCTTCGAGGCTACCGCGTCGGTGCAATTGGCGTAGCCGGAGCAATAGGTTCCCTTGCCGCCCAGCGCGGCTTCAAAGAACGGTTGCGCCGCGATCGAGCCTGGAGCCACGCCGTTGGCCAACGCGTTGTAGACAGTGGCATAGGCCTGTTCGAAGCTTTGGTTGTTGAGGGTGGTCATGTACGGCACGGCATCCAGATTCATCTCCTGCAACTCGTTGCGGATGATCCGGCCGATATAACCCACCTCCAGCATCTGCCTCTGGCTTAGCTCGCGTTGCAGCGAAATGCTGAAGTTGTCGGTGCGCTCCGGCCGGTAGTTGGGATCCAGCGTGTCGACGTCGCCGGCCGAGGCGGCGCCGTTCAACCCCATGAAGAAGGGCTGGGCCAGCGTTGGCGACGGCGTCGGGAGCGGCGCCGACATCCCGTCGGTTCCGATACGGAACACATTCGTCGGGTCGACGTTGTTCGCCCCCAGGCATTGCCCCGTCATGCTGGCGCCGGCGCAGGTGACTGCTTGGATCGGGCCGATGCCCAGCAGCGGGACCAAAACCAGGTTGACGCCGTTCAAACGGCCCCAGATCCGGCCATAACCGCCGCGCAGCACGGTCTTGCCGTCGCCGAAGAGCTTACCCATAAGGCCGTCGCTGAACTTGGGATTCCAGGAAGCCGCCACCCGCGGGCTGAACGAGCCCCAGAAAGTGTTCATGGGATACTTCGGGGACCCGCCCACGTTGCGGATCATCTCATAACCCAGGATCGGCTCATAGACTTGTCCGGCCAAGGCTGCCGATTGCCGATTCGCCAGGTAACTCGCCGTGTTGACGATGTTGCCGTCATCGGTCACCAGCTCGGGCTGTTTCCCGTTGAGTTCATAAGGCGGCAATTCGAGCGCCCAGCCCATGCTATAGGTCAACGTAAAGGTAGGTTTCATGTGCCAGGTGTCGCTGAAATACACGTTGTAAAACGGGATGACGTCCTGGTCGTAAGCCGGCTGGCCCACCGGGTTCAACGTAAGGTTGTTGCCGGAACGCGTGTACGCCACCTGGGGCTGGCTCACCAGGCCCAGCACTTCCGAATAAAGGTTCCGGTAGTTGCTCTGGTAAGTGCTCGGCACCGAGGTCGGAATCCAGGGAGAGTTGGTGAAATTGATGTTCGTGCTGGCGATCTGGTAGACGATCTGGTCGTTGATGCCCACGCCGTTGTCGGTGCGCTCGTGGTAATCGTAGTTGCGCTGGTAGTTGCCGCCGAACTGGAACAGGTGATTGCCCTTGATCATGGTCAAATCGTCGCGGACCAGTTTGTCCTGGCCGTCCCAGATCCGCTGCCGGGTACATTGCGTGCCCACGTTGTAAGGAATCAGAGTGTTGGCGCAGGTGCTGCTTTCAGCGGTTGAATTGCTGTAGCCGCTGGCGATTTCCACCGCGCCGCCCAGGCCCGGGAGCTGCGGCGGCGCATTGGCATCGCCCCACTGCCAGAAGTTGCGGGTGTAATTGAACCGGAACTCATTGGTCGTGGTGGGCGTGACATTGGTGGTCATGCCGATCACCATGTACCCGGGAGTCTGCGGGCGCGGAGCTACTGCCGCCGGCGTTCCCTTGGTATCGCCCGACAACAAGCCGCCGATATCCACCTGGTTGGTGGTCAGGTTGATGAGCCGCATGTAGCGGTAGCTGGCAAACAAGCGCCACTTGTCGCCGAAATCATGATCGACGCGCGCCACATACGAATTCTCGGTGAGCGGCGCACGGATAGAGGATAAGAACCCCTCAACATTGTACCCGTCACCGCCATTGGAGGCATAATACGGGTCGTTGGGCTCGGGCATATACGACCAGATCTTCGAAACAATCGGGTTGATCCCAATGCCGCGCGGATCGCACCCGCCCCCGGGGCACGTGGCCGGCTGATACGTGACGCCGTTCACCGTGACCGGGTTGGGGTTCAGGTTGTAGGGAACGTATGTCCCCGCGGAATTCGGTACAAAAATCACGCCCGCGCGCATGGTGTCGGTAGGCACCGGCCTCTCGTAGTTGCTGACGTTGGGGTAGCGCAGGCCTTCGTAATTAACGAAGAAGAACGTTTTCCCCCCTAAGACCTTAGGTGCGAGCGGCCCGCCCAGGCTGCCGCCCACGCGGTTGCGGTGATTGGGAACTATCGGCGTAAAGGGCGACAAAACCTGGCCCGACGAACTGACTTGCGGGGTGTGGTCGTTGGACCACGAGTTGGCCGCGCCCACGTCGGTGCCGTAATAATACCAGTAGCCCGAGCCATGAAACTGAGTGGTGCCGCGCTTGGTCACCATCTGCACCTGGGAGCCGATGGAGTTGTTGAAGTCCGCCGTCTGGTTGAAGCTCGAGACGCGGAATTCCTCGACGCTCTCGACCGGGGTCGGCACCACGCCCGAGGGAACGCCGCTGGTTTGCGTGCCGCCCAAGCCAGTGAAGTTGGTCTGGTACCCGATGGTGTTGCCGCCCATGTCGTCGGTGGCGTTGCCGCCATCGATCATGTACGTGTTCTGGTCCATGTATGCCCCAGCCGAGTAACCGCCCAGCGTCACGCCCGGCTGCAACACTGCCAGGGTGGACACGTCGCGGCCCAGGTTCGGCAGGGCCAGGATGGCGTCTCCGGTGACAGTCGTCCCCACTGCGGCGTTGGTAGTTGAAAGGTCGGCGCCCTTACTGGCCGTGACCTCCACGGTGGTGGTGGTGGCTCCCACCTCGAGGACCGTGTTGAGGGTCAACGTCGAGCCGACCTGGGCCTCTTGTCCCATGATCCTGGACTGCGTGAAACCCGTCTTGCTGAAGGTGACGTTAAAAATTCCGGCCGGCACGTTGACGAAAATGTACCGGCCCGTGTCGTTGGTCGACGTAGTCCGCGTAGTGTTGGTCGAGACGTCAACGAGCCTGACCTCTACGCCCGGAATTGCGGCGTTCTGCTGGTCCGCCACCATACCCGTGATGGTACTGGTTGAGGTTGCCTGCGACCAGGCTGGTGTCGCGCCGAGGCTGAGCAGTATCCCCAGGCAAACCACCAGCAGTCCAGAGAAAAGCCGAGAACTGCAGCTTGAATGCATACTTCCTCCCGTTTCGCGGTACGAGGAACTACTTGTCGGTGGAGACGAGCCTCCCCGCTCACCCTGAAAGCATCAGTGAACCAAATCTCAATACCTTCTATGAGACCAAATAAAAATTGCCCGCAGCCTTGGCGCGGGCCAGAACTTTCAACCTGTGTGGAAAAGTCTGACACAATCCAGCTACAGTTTCAAGCAAAAAGATCTGATTGGCCGAATAAAGCGAGATTATGCAGAGCACCACTTCCAAGAGGGGGATATGGCTGCGGACTGTGCGGGCCTGCTAGAACTGAAAGTAAATAAACGGGATAGAGGCGTCGATCACCCCGAAAATCTCCACGCAAAGGAACATCGCCGCCAACGCGGAGGCGTAAGCCCAAGCGGGCGCTGCGATGATCCGCTCGAACCATTCGAGTTTCTCCTCAACCACCGCCAGGGCCAGCGCTACCAGAGCCAGCCCCACATGCCAGTGCTGTAGGAGCGTGTGGCCTCCCGGGCGGGAAAACATCTGGCCCAGAATTTGCAGGCTCTGCGGCAGATCGGCGGCCCGAAAGAAGACCCAACCGATCAGCACCAGGCCAAACGTCAGGATGGCGTTAACCGGGTACAGCCAGGACCATTCCTCCCGCATGGGCCGGTCGCCGCGGAAAACCCTTTCCACGCTGAGCAGCGCCCCGTGGTATCCGCCCCAGATCACGAAATTCCAGCTCGCCCCGTGCCATAGTCCTCCGAGAAGCATGGTGAGCGCCAGGTTTCGGTACGTCATCCACTTCCCATGCCGGTTCCCGCCCAGCGGAATGTACAGATAGTCCCGCAGCCAGCTCGACAGCGAGATGTGCCAGCGGCGCCAAAAATCCGTGATGCTCGACGCGAGGTAGGGACGGCGAAAGTTCACCGGAAAATGGAAGCCGAACAGCTTCGCCATCCCGATCGCCATATCCGTGTAACCCGAGAAATCGAAGTAGATTTGGAGCCCGAAGGCGAACACGCCGGTCCAGGCGGTGACCATCCCCGGGTTGCCGGCGACATCGCTGAAATAACGGTTGGCGACCTTGGCGAACTGGTCGGCGAACGCCATCTTTTTGGTCAAGCCCAGCGCCAGCAGGAAAATGCCGGTCGAGACATCGTCCACCGAGGGCGGCCGCCAATGGAAGAGGTCCCGGAAGAAAGTGCGCGCCCGCACAATCGGTCCCGCCACCAGTTGCGGGAAAAAGGAGATGAACAGCGCGTAGTCTATGGGGCTGCGCACGGCCTTTTGCTGGCCGCGATACACGTCCACCACGTAAGACATGCTTTGAAAGGTGTGAAAGCTGATACCCAAGGGGAGAACGATGTCCAGGAAGAACGAGTGGCTGGGCTTCCCCAGCAGCAGCGCCAGGTTGCCGGCCAGGAAATTATAGTACTTGAAGAAACCTAGAAATCCCAGGTTCGCCGAAAGACTCAAAATCAGGAACGCCTTCTTCTTGGGTCCGGGCGCAACCTTCTCCAGCCAGATGGCGGCCGTGTAGTCGATGGCCGTCAGAGTCAGCAGGAGCGCGATGAACTTGTAATTCCAGCAGGCGTAGAAGAAGTAGCTGGCCGCCAGCAGGATATATCTCCGGAAACGCTGCGGGCTGGTGTAGAAGAGCGCCAGCACCACGGGGAGGAAGATGAAAAACTGAGTGGTGTTGAAGAGCATGGTTACCGCGCCGCCGAGCCGAGCATCCGGCTGATGTCTTCCGCCAGCATCGGCGAGAACCGCGCGATGCCCGCCCGATTCAAGTGCAGAGCGTCACGGAACAATTCGGGATGTTCCAGCGAATCGAAAGCATGTTCGTCGCACAGCAGAACGTTGGGCAGGGACGCAAACTCGCGGATGGTGGCGCTCTTTTTCCGTACCAGCCCGTCGGGGCGGGGAATTGGGGCGCGCGGCAAGCGCACGAAAATGATCTTCGTTGGCGAACCGCGGTAGCGGTCGAGAATCCGGCCGTACCACGCGCGCCGGAAGGCCGCCACGCGTCCGGTCTGCGGCGCCGGCGCGCGCATCAGGTCGCGGTTGACGGTGTCCTGCTGGTCCTGGTCGAGCCCCGCGGGAAAGGTCACTTTCCAGGCTTTCCAATCGATCTGGAGCCCCGCCATGCTCCGCGTAGTCTCCAGGTAGTCATAGGTCCATTGGTCGAAGTCGCGGTGCTCGATGCGCACACGCCGGATGCGCTCTTGGGGCTTCGAGAGAAACGCCAGCAGATCGCTCTGATAGACAATTCCCTTCAAGCTAGCCCCGCGCAACGCTTCCCATTGCACTTTCACGCTGTGGAACGATAGAGCAAACCCGGGCACATCGCTCCAGCGTAGCCGCGCGATCACGTAATGCAGCGCGCGGATGTCGTCATCGGGAGTGAAGAATTCGTCTTCGTCGTCGTAATCCGTCACCCCAAACACAATGGCGCGATACCGCCGCGACGTCGGATCCAGATCGCGGAGCATGTAGTACCACGAGCGGACGTCGGTGCCCGCCACCCCGGCGTGCCGGAACACATATCCGGTCTGCGTTGTCAGTTGGTTCGCCAGCTTTGGCGAATATGCGAAGCGCGAATCGCCCAGAGTGACCACCAGGTTGTCGCCGTTCAATGTCTGCGCCTGCTGTTCCCGCCGCAGGGTCAGCTCGAAGACTCCCGTGGAAGAATCCATTTGCAGGATGGATGGATAAAATGGCGTGCGGAAGAGCAGCCCATCCAGGGCGAAGAGGCCCAGAAAGGCCAGGAGCAACGCCAGCACGGGGCGGCGGCCCGTCTGTAGCGATGAGGAATCCACATTCGGATTCTACCTTTTGCATGGCTGGTAGAATAGAGCAAAATGATCCAGACGCTATTCGGCTCCGTCGAGCAAGAGCCATCCCTACTGGAGCGATTGAAGAGCGGCGTCGAGAAGACCCGCGCGGGGCTGGTCTCCGCGCTCGAAGACGCCCTCCAGGGAAAGAAAGAAATCGATGCGGAGCTGCTCGACGATCTGGAATCCACGCTCATCGCTGCCGATATCGGGGTGCGCACCACGGACGAAATCCTCGAGCGCATCCGCCAGAGCGTGGAACGCCGCCAGTTGGGCGACGCCGCCGGGTTGAAGGGCCTCATCCGCGAGCAATTGCTCGAGATCCTCCAGGCCAGCGAACGGGCGCCGGCGCGCGTGGCCCAACCGCCCGCCGTGATCCTGGTGGTGGGAGTGAACGGCTCGGGCAAGACCACCACCATCGGCAAGCTGGCCCAGCGCTTCCGTCACGAAGGGCGCTCGGTGCTGCTGTGCGCGGCCGATACGTTTCGCGCGGCGGCCATCGAGCAGCTCGAAATCTGGGGCCAGCGCGCCGGCGCGGAGGTGATCCGCCAGCGTGGCGGCAGCGACCCCAGCGCGGTGTTGTTCGACGCGGTACAGGCGGCGCGCGCGCGCAAAATGGATTACGTGATTGTCGATACCGCGGGCCGCTTGCAAACCAAGGAGCACCTGATGGCGGAGCTTCAGAAAATGACCCGCACCGCCGGCAAGGTGATCCCCGGCGCGCCCCACGAGGTGCTGCTGGTGCTCGACGCCACAACCGGGCAGAATGGCCTCGAACAGGCCCGCAAGTTTACGGAATCGTCCGGCGTCACCGGCATCGTGCTGGCCAAGCTGGATGGCACGGCCAAGGGCGGGATCGTGGTGGCCATCGCGCGCGAGCTGAACCTGCCCATCCGCTACGTGGGGGTCGGCGAGAAGGCCGACGACCTGCTGCCCTTCGACGCCGAGAAGTTTATCGAATCGCTGTTCGAAAAATGAACCCCGCATACATGCGCGAAGCCTTCGACCTGGCCCGCAAGGGACGGTCGCTGGCCAGTCCCAATCCCATGGTGGGAGCCGTGCTGGTGCGGGATGGAGAAGTGGTGGGGCGCGGCTTCCACACCTACGCCGGCGTCGAACATGCCGAGGTGATTGCGCTGGCGCAGGCAGGTGAGAAGGCCCGCGGGGCCACGCTCTACCTGAACCTGGAGCCGTGTTCCCACCAGGGGCGCACGCCGCCCTGTGTCGATGCCCTGATTCAGGCCGGCGTGGCGCGGGTGGTAGCGCCCATCGAAGACCCCAACCCGCTGGTGGCGGGCCAGGGATTTCACCGGCTGCGCCAGGCGGGCGTTGAAGTGGAAGTAGCGGCCTCATTCGCCGCCGAAGCGGATAAGCTGAATGAGCCGTTTCTGCACTTCATGCGCACCGGCCGGCCGCTGGTCACCCTGAAGACCGCCATCACGCTGGACGGCAAAATCTCGGCGCCCGACGATAACCGCGGGTGGATCACCAGCGAGCGCGCCCGCGCGCACGTACAGGAGCTGCGTCACGACCACGACGCCATTCTCACCGGCATCGGCACCGTGCTGGCGGACGATTGCCTGTTGACCGACCGCACCGGGCTTCCGCGCTGCCGCCCGCTGCTGCGCGTGGTCATGGATTCGCAACTTCGGCTGCCGCTCGGTTCGAAGATGGCGTCGAGCGCCGCCGGCGATGTGGTGGTGGTGGCCACTTCGGCCTCTTCCGCCGAGCGGCGCAAGCTGCTCGAAGACCGCGGCATCCGCGTGCTGATCTTCGACAGCCCCGGGGGGCGCGCGGACCTGCGCAGCCTCATCGACTGGCTGGGCCGGCAACGTCACCTTTCGCTCATGATCGAGGCCGGCAGCAAGGTCAACTGGACGGCGCTGGAGAGCGGCCTGGTGGACCGCATTTTTTTCTATTACGGACCCAAAATCCTGGGCGGTTTGGAAGCGCTTTCGCTGGCCGGCGGACTCGGGCGGCGCCGGCGCGCGGACGCTATCCGCATACGGGGCGTAACCATTCACCACATTCCGCCGGACGAGTTCGCCGTGGAAGGATACGTGGATGTTCACCGGGATTATTGAAGAACTGGGCGAAGTGGAATCCGTCCTCAGCCGGTCTACCGGCGCGCGCCTGAAAGTGCGGTGCTCAACTGTCATGACGGACACGACCGAAGGCGCCAGCATGGCGGTCAACGGCGTGTGCCTCACAGCGGTGGATCCGCGGCCCGATTCGTTTTCCGCCGACCTGACGCCGGAAACCCTGCGCCTCAGCAACCTAGGCGATTTGCGAGTGGGCTCGCGCGTGAACCTGGAGCGCCCGCTCTCGCCGGCCGGACGCCTGAGCGGCCATATCGTGCAGGGCCACGTCGACGGCACGGGCGAGTTTCTCTCGCTCGAGGCGCTGGGCGATCAGAACTGGTGGCTGCGGATCCGCGTGCCGGTGGAGCTGGATCCGTTTCTGGTCTACAAAGGCTCCATCGCCATTGACGGCATCAGCCTGACCATCGCGGCCATCGAGGGCGATGTGCTTTCGGTGGCCATCATTCCCTACACCCACCGCAACACCACCCTGGGCGGCTACCGCCCCGGCGCGCGCGTCAACCTGGAGTGCGATATCCTGGCCAAGCACGTCGAGAAGCTTCTGCGCAAGCTGGACGTGAAGCCCTCGCTGACGGTGGAGAAGCTGCGGGAGAACGGGTACTGAGTGGCTGTGGGGCAGCTTGTTAAGCTGCGGGCCGATTGGTAATCGGCCCTTCGGCCCCGAACGGCGGCGGTTGGCAACCGCCGCGCAGGATGCCATCCTGCCCCACATCTGCTCTATTGTTTTGCCGGCGGCCGACCGCCGGTGCCGCCCGGAAACCCCTCGCCGCTTACCGGGTACTTGGTCTCCACGGTCTTCTGAAACTGCGGCTCCAGCGGCATCAGCCGGAACCCCACCAGCAGGGATGCGTTACCGTACCAGAACTGCTGGTGAGAGATGTTCCAGAAACCATAGCGCACTTTGGTATCCGCGCCCTCCCAGTCGATCAGGCCCAATCCCATGCCGATGAGCTTGTTCTCCGTCAGTTGAGTCTCCAGGGCGCGCCATGGACCTTCGCAGCCGGAATAGTCGAAGGGAGTGATGTAGAACTCCAGGATCAGCTTGCCGGATTCTCCGGGCTTGAAGCTGTAATTGTAGGCGTGCTCGGAGTAAGGCAGATCCACGCCGTACTGCGGGCAACCCCACTCCATCGCCCAATTCTTGTTGGGACCGGGCGGAGTGAAAATGTGATAGTTCTGCGCCGTCACGCCGTGGTTCTGCCGCGAAGCTGTCTCGCGATCGATCCGCGGGTCCAGAACCGACGCCGGCTTCCCCACCATCTCGGGAGTGAAGATCTCCCGATGGTACTGGTCGATCAGCGGCCCGCCCGAAAGATCGCCGTCCACCACCACTTCGAAAATGTCGTTGTGCAATCCCGGCAGGGAGAAATCCCAGTAGCCTTTGTATGCCTCGTAGAGGAAATACAAACGGTTCTCGCCCTTCACCCACCCCACCTTGATCTTGACATCCATCTTCTTCGGATCGTGGTTTAGGCCGTGGCCCTGTTCCGTGTCCATGAACTCGCTCATGGTGATGGCATAACTGTCCGGGACGATATTCCAGTCGTCCGGATTTCCGTCGATGCGCGGTTTCAGGCTGGCGGGAAACTGAAATACCTTGAACGTCACATCCTGCCGCTCGAGTGCCGTGGCAGGGATCGACAGGAGCGTCACGAAGAGCACGCCCATTGGTCTGCTTAGAGTCATATTTCCTCCATACGGGTCTATTCAGGACTTTAGCTCGGCCACGATCTCCGCCGCCAGCGCCCGGGCCAAATCGAGTGCGCCCGGCTCCAGGCTGATGGCGCCCACGCGCGCATGACCGCCGCCGCCGTAACGCTCGCAAATGGTGGCCAGATTGTGCTTCGGCGCTGCCGTAGCCCAGGGGTTCGAGCCCACTGAAATTTTGGTCCGGAAGGCCGATGGGCTCACCGACACCGTGTACGTGGAAGTCGGAAACAGGTAGTAAGGGATGAACTTGTTGTAGCCTTCCATGTCGTAGCCGGCCAGATCGAAATACACTACGCCGTCTTCCTGGCGCGCCCGGTTCTGGATGATTTCCATCGAATCCAGGTGGCGCCGGTAGAGAGGCCCGAAGAGCGACTGGACTTCCGCTGCGGCGACGATTTCCGGGAGCTGGCGAACCTGCATCCAGCGGATGATCTTGCGCACGATATCGGAGTCTTTGGCGGCTTCGATCACCAGCGTCAGCTTCATGGCCGGCGCACCCAGCTCGACGGCCGTCCTGGCATCCGGATACTGCGCTCCATCGATCACCACCGACCAGTGCACCAGGTCCGCCAGGTCCGGTGCGCGGAAGCCATAACGCTCGCCGGCCACCGCGCAAATGAACGCGGTACAGGATTTGTAGCTCGGGTCGTAGAGCTTGCGCCCGCTGGTATCGTGGCGATAGTGCTCGGCGTCGTCGGCGGTGAGGAACGCACTCTGGTGGTGGTCGAACCACCAGGTGAGGCGGGGATTGCTGGAGTACTTGAAATCCACAATGGCGTTTTCGTCGCCGTCGAACAGCGCCGGGTCGAAGGTCTGGGACGCCCGGTGCGCCATTCCCGTGTAACGAAACTCCGCATCCGGGTGGACCGCGCCCGCGATAAAGCGGCTGAAGAAGGCAGCCGACGCTGCCCCATCAAAACAATGGTCGTGGTACAGCACGCGTTCGAGCATGTGCAAACTACTGAGGAAAACCTATCAGCTTGCCTGAATGCGAGAAGAAATGCAAGTCTAACACCTGTCAACTCTGCTACATTTGTGGAGAAAGCATGCGGACCATCCCCGGCTGGGACCAGTACTACCTGGATATCTGCAAGGTGGTCTCCTGTCGCAGCAAGGACCCCAACACCCAAATCGGCTGCGTGATCGTCGGGCCGAACCATGAAATCCGGTCCACCGGTTACAACTCATTCCCCCGGGGAATCCGGGACGACGTCCCGGAACGGCTGGCGCGGCCCGCTAAATACCTTTGGATCGAGCATGCCGAGCGCAACGCCATTTGTAACGCGGCGCGCGCCGGAACGGCCACCGAGGGATGCACCATTTTCGTCGAGATCATGCCGTGCATGGATTGCGCCCGCGCCATCGTGCAGGCCGGCATCACCGAAGTTGTGGTTTCCTCGGAGCGCATGGCGCAGTACTCCAGCGAGTACTACGACGAGCACTTCGGCATGGTCGAGGTGTTGTTCGGCGAGGCCCGGGTCCGCGTGCGCCGGGTCTAGACGGCCCCGGAATCGTCCCGGGTGGGCGCAACCTGGGCCACGGGCGGTTCAATACGCCACGGACGTCCTGCGTCCGTGAGCCTCTCCACGGAGCCAGATATACAAAGGCGCGTGCGGCCCAGGTGCGGGCCAGGGCAGCGTAATGCGCAGCGTCTGGCGCGAAAGCTCGCCGGGAGCCGGCGTCGGGATCGATTCTACCGGCACGCCATGCTCGGCGTCCCATCCGGTTTTTTCGATCACGTCGAGATCGCGGCCTTCCAGGATGCCGGCATAGCTCGAATCGCCAACCCTCTCCGTGGTGAGTGTGAACTTGTCGAGACCAGGAACGCGAATCACGCGGCCGAGAGCGAACCGATCCGAGCGGCCTTCGGGATCGAGGATCACGGTGGTCGCCAGGCGACACCCGGCATAGCCAATAGCGCCGGGGTCCACCGAAAGATACAGGGTTCCCGGCCCGGCGAAAGTCAGGCGCGCCCCGCCGGAGGGTTCGCCCGGGGAAAGCGTCAGCGACTGGCGCAACTCTCCGGTCTCGCAACCCAGTTCTACCCGCGGCCGCATGGTATCGAGCAAGTGATCCACCGTCAGCACCAGCCCCGCCGCAGTGCCGGCCGGCAACTCATCCGCCCCGATCTCAATTCCCGAAGCGCCCGCCAGCGACTTCTGTACCGACAGAATTCTGGGCCGCGGCCCCACGATCTGGATCGCGTCCGGCACAGCCACCGGACTATCGAGGCCCTTGACTTTCAGAAGCAGCAGAAAGCTTTGGCCTTTGGTCAGTCCGGATTTCAGCTCAATCTCGCCGGACCAGCCGCCCGAGTCCGGCGCTCCCGTTATCGCGCCAGCGTCCGAGGAGGCGCCTTCGATGCGTTCCATGCCGCTTCCCAGCAGGTGAATGGGCTCGCGCGTTTCCCCCATGTTGAGACGAATCGGAAGATCCGAGATTTTCGGATTCGGAGGCAGCACTGTCACCGGGACTTTGTGCGCCACCCCGTCGGATTGCGTCAGCAGCAGAAGATAGGATCCTTGCTTCACAGCATCGATATTCACGGTGACGGAATCCTGCGGCCCGGCGCGCTTGCCCAGGGGCAGAGCGAATTCGATATCCGCCGGCTTGGCGCCCCGGACGGAGGACTGGAGCGCGGCCTTTTCGAGAAACTCGAAATCGGCGCCGGACAATTTCACGGCAGCGTCCCCATTTCCCTCGACCAGCTTGTCGCGCTCTTTTGGCGCGAGAGCGACGCGCGTGAAATCACCATAGGGATGGAGATGCAGCGTTCCCGCAACCGGCAGCGTATCCCAATCCCACGTGGCGGCCAGTTGATAGTCGCCCGCGGGCGCCTTCACCTTGGAGAGATCGATTTCCAGTGGACCCGTGGCATTGGGTCGAACCTCGACGGGGATGGAATGGCGGCCCGAGGCGGGCGCCAACCGCCAGTCGCGGGCGCGCTCCAAATCTTTCAGCGTGGAGCCCTCGCCGAGCTTCAGCGCCAGCGGCGATTTCGACCCCAGCGGCAGGTGCGCGGCGCCGGCCAGAGAAGGCACGGGCCTTTTCACGTCCGGTACGCGATACGCCCACAGATAGGCTGTGCGAGTTTTGGCCTTGGCCGCCGCGTTCTTGGTGCAAAACGCCATGGCGTCTTTTTCCGCGGCCTGCGCGAACGCCGAGCGAAATTCGGTGTTGGGGAACAAGCTGGTCTTGAGGTTCTGAAACAGGGCCGCGCCCCCCGCCGCAAGTCCCACCGGGTTGCCGAAGAACAAGCCTGCCACCGACGCCGCCAGCCCCCCCGCCTGCTGCTCCTGGGCGCTCTGGGTGGCCAGCGGGTCGTACGCGCCGGAAGTCGGGACCAGCGCTTTCAGCAGCAGCGCCGCCTGTTGATTGGAGGACGCATTCGTGTTCAGCTTCTGCGCGCTGGCGCCATACTTGGAGGAGAATCCCTGGAGCACGGCATCCGAGTCGCCGCCCGATTGCTCGGCATTCGCCAGTTCCTGCACCAGCGATTCCACCTCCGAACTTTGCGCCGCGTAGTCCGCCAGTTGCCTCATCAAGTCGCGGTTATGACTCACCAGCGATTTGATTTTGTTTTCATTCAGGCCGTGGGGTCCGTAGACCAGCGCGATCACCTGCGGGCTTTCCAGCAGTTGCCATTCCGTGCGTGTTCCCGCCTTGCGCGGTTCCATAACCGTCAGATCGCCCTCGGATTTCGGCACCACCACGGCGGCGACCTCGGCTTCGCTGGCAGGCCGCTCGGTCAGGTGGACCGGATTCCAAATCAGGCGCGACCCCGCCGGGATCGCCGCCACCGATTTCAGCGGCAGCGGCGAGCCTTGTGAAAAAGGACGCACCGAAAGCTCGAACGTGCCCAGGCTCGTGCTTCCCGCGCAGCCCGGCGGCACCGCAGTGGCAGTCGGCGCGGTCGCCAGCAACACCCCCAACACAATGTGGATCACTATTTTGAGACGCGCCGGGCTCGGCAAAAGCCGAAAGCGCGCAACGCTTCACACCAGGCGCGGTTCTCCTTCCCTTGTTATGAATATCACTCTCTAGCCGGCGTTCCAATCCTGTTTGGACAGGATTTCGAGGTCCCGCGGCTCGCCGAACTTCAGTCCGGCGAGCGAGGCGTCGATGGTGCGCAGCAGGCCGGTCAGCACGCCGCCGGCTCCCACTTCGACGTAGCGCCCGACGCCCTGTCCCGCCAGGTGACGAATGGTCTCCAACCACCGCACCGCATTGGGCACCTGCTGGTAGAGTCCCTCGCGGGCTTCGGCGCCGGTTCGAATCTCGCGCGCCTGCCAGTTATTCACCAGGGGCCGGGAGAGGTCGCGGAAACCGGTGGTGTCCAGATCGGCTCGCAGGCGCTCCTGCGCGGGCTTCATGAGCGCGCAGTGGAAGGGCGCGCTGACCGGCAAAAGCACCCCGCGGCGCGCGCCCGCGGCCTTGGCCAGCTCCATGGCGCGAGCCACGGCTCCCGCATGTCCCGCGATCACAATCTGGTCCGGCGAATTCAGGTTCGCCGCGCTCACCACCTCGCCCTGGGCGGCCTGCTCCAGCACCCCGTCGAGCTTTCCTTGGGGCAGCTTGAGCAGCGCGGCCATGGCGCCCACCCCCGGCGGGACGGCTTCCTGCATGTACCGGCCGCGCCGGCGGACCAGCCGGACGGCGTCGGCGAAGCCCAGACTATCCGCCGCCACCAGCGCCGAATATTCGCCCAGGCTGTGGCCGGCCACGTAGTCGGGCATAAGGCCCCGCTCCTTGAGCACCTCCACTGCGGCGATGGAAACCGTGAGCAGCGCAGGCTGGGTGTTCTCGGTTAGCTTGAGCTGCTCCTCGGGGCCCTCGAAGCACAGGCGCGAGATCGGAAAGCCCAGGGCGTCGTCAGCCTCCTCGAAAACGCGGCGCGCGATGGCGTAGGTCTCGGCCATCGCCTTGCCCATGCCCGCGTATTGCGAGCCTTGGCCGGGGAAGAGAAATGCGGTTTTCGGTGTCAAACCAGGATTATAGCCACTGGCTGGGCCTGGCGGTCAGTGAATCGTCCGCGTTTTGCGATTCATGTAATCCATTAATAAATACTGTCCAAGTGTATATGGTGTAGTGAAATATGCTTTTCCGCGGCAGATCTCGGTTACCTTTTGGACGAAGTTCACCAGGCCGTAATCGCTGGCCAGCATGAAAGTGTTGATCAGAATCCCCTGCTTTTTGCAATGGTTGACCTCTTCCAGGGTGCGGCTGATCACCAGCGGGTCCAACCCGAAGGCGTTCCGGTAAACGCGGCCGTCTTCCAGCGTCAGGCAGCTCGGCTTGCCATCCGTGATCATGATGATCTGGCGCATGTCCTTACGCTCCTGGTTGAGCAGGCGCCGCGCCAGGATGAGGCCGTCGCGGGTGTTGGTGTAGTACGGGCCCACCTGCACGCGCGCGAGCTGGCTGATGGCCAGTTCCTCGGCACTGTCGTGAAACAGCACGCAACGCAGGCTGTCTCCGGGATACTGCGTGCGGATCAGGTGCGCCAGCGCCAGCGCCACTCGCTTGGCGGGCGTGAAGCGGTCTTCGCCGTAGAGGATCATGCTGTGGCTGCAATCCAGCATCAGGACCGTGGCGCACGAGCTTTGATACTCCGACTGGTGCACGTGCAGATCGGAGTATTCCATGTCGAGAGGTATCTGGGGACCCTCGCGGCGGATGGCGGAGAAGAGGGTTTCGCTCACGTCCAGGTTGAGCATGTCGCCGAATTCATACTGCTTGGACGAGCCGGAGGTTTCGATGCCGGTGGCCAGGTCGCGCGTATCGTGGCGGCCGAAACTGGATTTGCCGAGCGAGCCGAGCAGATCTTTGAGCGTCTTGAAGCCCAGGAAGTCCAGCGACTTGTCGGTAACCTCGAATTTGACCTTAGTGTCCTTTCCGTCGCCGGCGCCGGGCGCGGAGTCCGCTTCCTCGCCGGGCTCCGGGATGGCGATGTGGCCTTCGTCGACCATTTTCTGGACCAAACGGTCGAGGAGCTTGTCCATCTGCTCCGAGGACATGTTCTGGAGGCGCTCCATCATCTCCTGGATGTTTTCGTCGCTGAAGAGCCGGCCTTGCTCGAGGGCGTCCTGGATGGCCTTCTTGAGGTCTTCCAGCGTGTGCTGGTCCCACTCGCTGAAGGGCATGTACTGGGTGTTGAAGCCGCTTTCGAGAAGGAAATCGGACAGGGCTTGGAGGAGATCCTCGGCGCTGATGCCGAGGTCTTCGCCGGTGTAGCGGGAATAGCGGATCGATCGCATGACAGCCCCCTTAAGCTTTCAGCAATCGGCTTTCAGCTAAACCCGCGCTTGGTTTTGCTGAGTGCTGATAGCTGATCGCTGACAGCTTTCTTTCAGTTATACTGCCTGCGCGCACGGGGAGGCAGCGGCTCTTGCCCCTCTTCGCGCGGCGGCTCGTGCCGTTTCTCCTCGGCCGCAAAGCCTCTCTCTTCGCTGCGGCTGATACGCCGGTGCGCGTACAATCCCTCGAGGATGAACTCGGCCGCTGCCGCGCGCACGGCGTCCGGCTCGTGGGCGGTCAGGCCGAGGGCCCTGGTCTTCTCGATCAGCCCCTGAATTCCGCTGAGTTGCTTCACCATGCTGGATGAGTCCAGACCCTCATCCAGTTTCAAGGTGCCGCCCAAATCGAACCACTGAATGATTCCAGACATGCTGGCCCCTTCGAAATACAGGTTGTAAATTTTGCCGACGGCGGAACGGATGATCTCTCTGGCCACCGTGTCGCCGCCCTTGAGCTCGCCCTCGTATTCCAGCTCCAGCTTGCCCGTGATGGCCGGGAGCGCCGAGTAGAGGTCCAGGATGCGGGGCACGGCCACCGCCTCTCTAGCTTTCAAAGCGCGGCGCTCGGCGTTGGAAACCACGTCTTCCAGCACCGAAATCGGCAGGCGCTGCGACACGCCGGAGCGCTTATCGATGCGCTTGTCTTCGCGGGCCGCAAAGGCGAGCTGTTCCACCACCTGCTTGATGTAGCTTGGCACGCGCACCTGGACGGGCGACGGCCGGTCGAGCCACGCCTCCTGCCCGGTGATGGCGATGCCCTGGTCCAAGGTGGCGGGGTAGTGCGTGCGAATCTCGCTTCCGATGCGGTCCTTGAGCGGAGTGATGATCTTGCCGCGCGCGGTGTAGTCTTCGGGGTTGGCGGTGAAGACCAGCATCAGGTCGAGCGGCAGGCGGACGGGGTAGCCCTTAATCTGGACGTCGCCCTCCTGCATGATGTTGAACAGGCCCACCTGTATTTTGCCGGCCAGGTCGGGCAGCTCGTTGATGGCGAAGATGCCGCGATTGGCGCGCGGGAGCAATCCGTAGTGGACGGTCAGCTCGTCGGAGATGTCCTGGCCGCGGCGGGCGGCCTTGATGGGGTCGATGTCGCCGATCATGTCGGCGATGGTCACGTCGGGAGTGGCCAGCTTTTCCACGTAGCGCTGGTCCCGATGGAGCCAGGCGATGGGCGTTTCGCCGGACTGCTCGCGAATCAGGTCGCGGCAGCGGCGGCAAATCGGCCGGTAAGGATGGTCGTGGATTTCGCAGCCTTCCACGTATGGCGCGACCTCATCCAGCAAGGTGGTCAGCAGGCGGATCAGCCGCGTCTTAGCTTGCCCGCGCAGTCCCAGCAGGATGAAATTGTGGCGCGAGAGGATGGCATTGACCACCTGCGGCACCACCGTGTCTTCGTATCCCAGAACGCCGGGAAACAACGCTTCCCCGCGCTGGATCTTGCAGATCAAGTTGTTTCGGAGTTCGTCTTTGACGGACCGCTCGGCGAGTTTGGCTTCAAAGGAACTATGGCGAAGCGCGCCTAAGGTACGGGGCAATTCCTGAGTGGCTCTGGACACGCAATTCCCCTCTCTCTGTTGCTTGATTGTACCAAACCGTTCGGATTCCCAGGCGCCTCATTCGTTACAATGACTACAATGCCTGCTGTGGACACAGAGAATGAGAAGCGATGGCGCCGCCTGTGGGACGGCTTTTCGGAGCTGACGCACGAGGTGCACCGCGGCTTCATCGCGGAGTGGACGGTCACCATCATTCTATTGCTGTTCGCCACCACCACGCTGGTGCAGGCCTTCGTCATACCGAGCGCCTCCATGGTGGGAACGCTGCTCATCGGCGATCACGTGCTGGTGGACAAACTGGTCTATGCGCCGCCGGGGGCGCTTTCCGGCCACGTGCTGCCGTATCGCGAGGTGCGGCGCGGCGACATCATCGTGTTCCGATACCCGCTCGACATCAAAGAGGATTACGTGAAGCGCGCCATCGGCGTGCCCGGCGACCACATCCGCTTCGTCAACCAGCAGCTCATCCTCAACGGCAAGCCCGTTCGCGAGCCGTACGCCATCCACTCCGCCGCTTACCCGGATCTGTACCGCGACAATTTCCCCACCGTCCCGCCCAACATGCCGTTGCGGCCGCAAGCCGCGGAAATGCTGGAAAACCACGTGGTCGCGGGCGAGTTGGTAGTGCCCCCGGGTTTCATCTTCGCCATGGGCGACAATCGCGACGACTCGGACGACAGCCGCTACTGGGGCCTGGTGCCGCGCACGAACATCGAGGGCACGCCGCTCATCATCTACTGGTCGTTCGAGGCCCCTACACAGGACCTCACCAACGGCAACATCGGCATCGATCACATTATCGATGTGGTGTCGCACTTTCTGACCAAGACGCGCTGGTCGCGGACTTTCAAGCTGATCCGCGGCTACCCGCTTCAGTAGGGTTTCATCGTCCCGGCGCGTCCGAATTCGGAACCCCACGTCCAGCGGGTTGTTCCTCGTTGAATTCAAACACGTCGGTGTTGGTCCGCACCACCAGGTGGCCGGGCCCCAGAGGCTTGCCCTCGGTGGGAAAGAACACCGCGCCATCGGTGGACTCACCGGGAGCCAGTTTGGTTTGCACCAGTGCCAGCGCGCTGGCCGTGGCCGCCGCTTTCAGCTTGTTGGATCCCATGGTGAGGGCGGCCAGCCGCCGCTGCTCATAACCGTTGGTCGACCTCAGGTGCACGTTCCCGTAAACGCCAGCTTCATAGCTGGCCACCAGTTTGATGACATCGCTGCCGCTGCCTTTCCGCTGCAACATGCTAACCACTGTCAGCGCCGCCGCCGCGCGAACGGAGACATTGCCGTCGCGGACGTAGGTGAAATCTTCCGGCCGGATCACGTAGGGCCCCTCAGATCCATTCGAGATAGCTGCCTGGATGGTGGTGTACTCGTGCAGATGCGACGGCAGAACGGCGAACATGATGGTCACGCCGGATTTCGTAAGCGTCTGGTATTTCAGACCGTTCGACTCATACTCGATCACCTGAGCGTGCGCGCGCGGGCACAGCAGCAAGAGCGCCAGGCTGCATGTCCCCAGAAGCCGGTTCATGAGACAATCTTACGATAACGCACCGGGAACCCCAATAGTTTGTAGAATTCCAGTCGCTTCCCTCCGATATGAAGCATGAAGGGGTATCCAGCCGCCTTTGACACCGCCAGCGCATCCGCCCGACACCGCCCGTGACGTGGAGCTCACCGCTCAGCATGTTGCGACGTCCAAGCGCCTGTCCAAGCTGCCGCACTTTCAAACCTCAGCCCTGAATCTGCTGACCCTCTCGACCGACAGCGACGCGGCGCTCCCGGATATCGAGAGACTCTTCCTCTCCGACCCGGCGCTCACTGCCGATCTCCTTCTGGTAGCCAATTCCGCGGAGTTTGGATTTCGCTCGCGTGTCGAAACGGTGAGGCACGCCATTACGCTGCTGGGTCTGGAGCGGGTTCGCGCTCTGGCGTCCACCATTGCGCTGCAGCTCTATGTTCACAAAGCGCAGCCTATGAAAGATCTCCGCGGTGTGTGGGCCCACAGCGTCGCCTCCGCAGTCATCGCGGAGTCGGTCGGCAACATGTACGGTCTGCCGGGAATGTATGCGGCGGGCCTGATCCACGATCTCGGCCGTCTGGGACTACTGCTCGCCGGCGGCGACAAATACGTGGACTGCATGTCCAAGGAGTTCACCGACCACGCGGAAGCCAGCGCGCTCGAGAAGACCCTGTTTGGCATGGACCACTGCGAAGCAGGAGCATTTCTGGCGCAGACCTGGGGGTTCCCGGCGAGCTTGATTACCCACATGGCCAGCCACCACGAATCCAGAGAGGGGACATTGGCCGACCCGCGATACCTCATCCAGACGGCTTGCCGTTTAGCCGATTCACTGGGCTTCCTGGAGGTGCGCCGGCAGGACCTGGCGTCGGCTCCCGTGCTGCCGGAACGCCTGCGAAAACGGGCCGAGCTGGCGCCCGAGCGGCTTTTGGATCAGGTGAAATCGCGCATGGCGACTTTCGGGACGTGAGCGCCCGGCGGTGCGGTCTCCGCGACCGCGACGACTCGATGTATACTTCGAGTCGCACATGCCCAGGCGAAAACCCCGCACCTCCCAGCCGCTCCGCCCGGCCAGCGACCTCTGGATATATCTTTTGCTGGCGGCTGGCGTCTTCCTGACCTACAGCCAGGTGCTGCACTTCGACTTTGTCACTTTTGACGACCCCGAATACGTCACCGCGAACCCCCACGTTCAGGCGGGGCTGAGCCTGACAGGCGTGGCGTGGGCCTTCGGTTCTTCGGCCGCCGGCAGTTGGTTTCCCCTGACCTGGCTCTCCCACATGCTGGATTGCGACCTCTTCGGCCTGGACAGTGGTTGGCATCACTTCACCAACGTATGCATTCACGCTCTCAGCACGCTGCTGTGGTTTATGGTGCTCAAGCGCATCACCGCGGCGCGCTGGAAAAGCGCCCTGGTGGCTTTCCTGTTTGCGCTCCACCCCTTGCATGTCGAGAGCGTGGCGTGGGTCTGCGAGCGCAAGGACGTCTTGAGCGCGTTGTTCTGCGTGCTGACGCTGTGGGCCTATGCCGGCTATGTCGGGCGCCCCGGCCGGGGCCGCTATCTGCTGACCCTGTTCCTGTTCTGCCTGGGTCTGATGGCCAAGCCCATGCTCGTGACTTTGCCGGTCATCCTGCTCCTGCTGGACCGCTGGCCCTTCCAGCGCGGCGTTAGAATCCTCGAAAAGCTTCCCTTCTTCGCCGCCTCCATCGCGGTGTCACTGGTGACATATCTGGTACATCGGCAAGCGGGGGCGCTGGCCTCATTCGAAGTGGTCCCGCTTACCGCGCGCCTCGAAAACGCGCTGGTTTCCTACGCTATCTATATCCTCAAAATGGTTTGGCCTGTAAACCTGGCGGTGTTTTACCCCTACTCGCAGTCGTCGCTGGTGGCGCCTGCCGTCGTCGCGGCCATGGCTCTAGGCGCCGTCACCGTCACAGTTATACGCGCGTTCCCCCGGTGGCCGTACCTGGCCGTCGGATGGCTCTGGTACGTAGTCACGCTCTTGCCGGTCATCGGCCTGGTCCAGGCCGGCGCCCAGGCGCGCGCCGATCGGTTCACTTACATCCCCATGATCGGCGTCTCCATCGCCGTGGTTTGGGGCGCCTCGGACGCCCTCGCAGCCTGGCCCCGCACCCGGCTGGCGCTGGCAGCGGTGGTGTGCTCGGCGTGCCTCGCGCTCACCTGGCTCCAGATCGGTTACTGGCGGGATAGTGTTTCGCTGTACCAACACGCCATCGACGTGACCACGGACAATTATGTAGCGCGCTTCAACCTCGCGTCCGTTTTGGAAGCGCGCGGCAACTCCGCCGAGGCTGTCGCGCAACTCCGTGAGACGGTTCGCATCCGCCCGTACTTCGCCAGCGCGCATGCCGAGCTGGGCCAGTTGCTCGCCCAGCAGGGCCAGCCCCAGGAAGCTCTTCGAGAGTTACTGGCGGCCGTGAGACTGAGACCGGACAGTGCCGAGGCTCACTTCCGATTGGGATCCGTGCTGGGCACGCTCGGCCGCACCGCCGATGCCGCGGCCGAATTCTCCCAAACGATTGGCCTCCAGCCCGGGAATGCCGATGCCCATTACAACCTCGCAATCGCCCTGGCCCAGGAAGATAAGCTGCCTGAGGCAGAACGCGAGTTCACGGCCACCGTGCGCTTGCGGCCGGACGACGTGGATGCGCGTTTCAACCTGGGCATCGTGCTGGCACGGTCGGGCCGGCTGGATGAATCCATCGCGCAGCTTTCGGATGCGCTGCGCATCAAGCCGGATTTCACGGAAGCCCGCCAGGCTCTCGAAGACGCGATCAGCCTGAAACAGCGCTCCGGCCAGCAGGGAGCAGGCCGCAATTGACTCGTCGCGAACCGGGATCAGTTCAGTGTCCCGAAAACCATGATCTCTGCCAGTCCGGCGTTCAGGCCTTGTGCCTGGTCGATCCGGAATATGACCGAGCGCACGGTCTTCGCCGGGAATGTAATCCGGCGCGCTTCGCCGCCCGGCGGCAGCGATTCAACCGGAATCATGCTGCCGTCATCGAACGTCAGGGTGCCGCTCAGAATTCTGTTCGCAGGGTTTGTGAGATGGTAGAGATCCACCCGCATGATGGTCGCCGGAGCGTTCCAGTCTAACCTGATCCATGCACCTGCCGTCTCCCCTTCAGTGACCCAATCTCTGGAATCAGCGATGCCATCCGCGACCCCCTGTGCGAGCGCGCCGTCGGATTCTTCAACAGACGAAACGCTGACGGTGGCAAACGGGGCGATGTTGCGAATGCCCGCGCTGTCCGTCCTACGCGTGATCGCAGATGAACCGGGCCGTCTGATAATGATTGCCCCGTGATGGGCGCGGAACTCGGCCAGGTACCACCTGAAGACAGTTGCCCTAAACTCAATCGCCAGGAAACCGGCGATCAAGCACAATGCCACCACCGTAAGCGTCACAAGACTGCGCGCTGACTTCGTCATATCTGTCCCCCCAAAAGCCTGCCCCTTTCACCCCTGCGGCCGCCCGTGCGCCGGCCGTACGCCCGTTTAGATGTCCATACCGGCCCCTCTAGTTTCATGATTCGTCACGCCACCCCCAGACCCCGATCACAACCACTTTTCAACCCCGGTTTTCCTTCACCCTCAATAACTTACAGATCACCCTCACCCGGAAATTACCTCTCCATCCGCTACTCTGAAAGTGGGTTGTTCTTATGTCATCTCTCAAACAAATGGAGGCCAATCGCCTTAAAGCGAGCCCGAACCCCCGGTCAAATCAGCCGCCTGCCCCCGAAATTGGCTTTGTTCCAGCAATTCCACCCCAGCCATCCCCCGCCGGCCCTATCCTTTTTGGCTCAACTCCACACCCTTCGTGCTCACGTAATACTTGGCCAGCATGTTCGGGTTCTCCCAGGCCGGGAAGGTTTCCGGGCGCTTCATATACTCGAAGAACTGGTTCGTTACCTGGGCGAAGTGCGCCTCGTGGCCCACGCGGTACCGGTTCGGGATGGTCACGAGCACTCGCGCTCCCTGGTCCTGCGCCGCGATGCCCGGATATTGGCTCGCCAGCGCGCCGATCTTCCTTCCCAGCGCCGAGCGTGCTCCCGCGCCGCGCGGAAATACGTACAGCTCCGGCTGGTAGTTCTCCTCTTTCCCCTGCCTCACCTCGATGCGCGAATTCGATCCTTGATATACCGCCAGGTGCGTATCGCCGGTCCCCGCCGGCGCCTCCCATCGCCACAGGACGTCCAGCTTGATGTGGATGCCGCGGAGCGCGTACGACACGCGCGTATTGCAGAAATAATCGAGGCCCTCGTTGGCAGACCACGGAAAACGATGGTCTGCCCCACTTTCGCCGGTCACTTGCCGGAACTGCTCAGCCGTGATGGTGGTGGGCCAGCGGCTGGCCGCCAGCATCTCGATATCTTGGCGATAGTCGATGGCGCGCTCCGGGAAGAGCGTCCACTGGGCCAGGTCGATCAGGTGCGTGCCCACATCGGCCAGCGCTTCACCTTGCTCGCGAATGTCGAAAAACCAGGGTGGCCGCAAGCTGGGCACGCCGTCCACCAGCTTGAGCACATGATGCACGCTTTCCATATACACCGCGGGCTGCCGCTCCGTGCCGGGCAGGATCTCCCCGAAGGTCTCCGCATCGTTGACCAGTGCGCGCTGCAAAATGGTGGTGATTTCGTAGCGCTCGGTCATGATGTCGTAGGCCACCAAAGCCCGGCGGCTGGAAGTGGCCAGCGCCTCCTCCAGCGCCGGCAGATCCGCGGCACGGACGATCCACGGCTTGTCGGCCAGCACGTCGAAACCCGCATCCAGAGATGCGCGGATAAGGTCGATTTTGCCGCGATTGCGTCCCGAGAGCACCACGATGTTGCCCGGCCGCTCCGCCAGCATTCGCGCCAGAAAATCCGGCGCGGCATGGATGTCCAGTTCCCAGGAAGTCGGGTTCTCCGGGCGGAGATTGAACCGGGCGACGCGGTTCAGGTGCTCGATCAGATCCGGCCCCAGCGGCGCATAGACGGCAACGCGCTTGGAGACGCCGGAATACATCTCTTTCTGGATCAAGGCGGCGTGAAAGTGGCCCGGATCGAGGGTAATCAACCGGAATTCATACATGCAAAGTCAGGTTACTATCGAACCCACTCCCGCCACAATCCCCCTGCCCTGGCGAGTTTCGCTCTGATTCTCGACAGTCGGGGCGCGGGCACGCGCTCACTGCCCGTGCTTGTAGATCTCGCCACGAGGGCCAATCGCCGCAACGATGATATTAATGCCTTGCACCTGAAAGAGGATTCGAAGACGGCCGACTCTCGCCGATCTCTGGTCGTTCCGGCCCTTCAGGGCCTTAGAGTTCTGCGCATCGAAGGGATCGGCCTTCAACATTTCGAGCTTCTGTCTCAGCCGGTCGCGGGTCGGCGCGTCGCATCGCTCGAAGTACTTTTCGGCTGTCCGGGATAGTGAAACGCTGTAGCGGCTCACTCAACGGATCGAGTCCAGCGGAACGGTTTCTCCCCGCTGGTGCTCCTCCAATGCCTCAGCCATCAGGTCGTCAAGCTGCGGATCCAGCATGGACTCGAGCGCCACCATGCAGTCCTTCACCTGCTCGTTGCAGGTTTCGAGCCAACGAAGCGGCTCGGCCGTATCCAGATCATCGAAGTAACCCCGTTGCCTGGCGGCAGCGAGCATGTCGTCAGCCATGCGCTCAAGCGGAAGCAATTTGGAGTGGAGGGCCCGAACCACTTCTGCGTTGAACGTGGCTGACTGCACGACGCGCTCCGCAATGTAAAGCGCCGCCGAGTACGGCCCAAGCATGTCGAGGACAGCGCGTGGAAGCAACTGCCTCGCGCCAGCGCCAGCGATAGAGATCTCTTGGAGAGCAGAGCTGGCCAGCGCGGCCTGCTTGTCGATCTCTTCGCCAATGATTCCTGAAGTGGACATCGCTAGCCGCCCTATAGCCATCATGACACAGGGCAAAGCCCTTTTGTCCCCGGCCAATTCGCGGGACCGATCGGGCGGGAGTCGCGATGTGGCCATGGGCGCGCCGCGGGCGATGCGGCTCAGGTGCTCAAGCGGGGCGGTACCCGACTCTTGGTCCGCGTGTCTCGGCACGAACAAAAGGCGAAAACAGAAGCCTCTTCACACCCAAGTAAATTCTTGTTAAGATAGAACTTAAGCACCAAGCAGGAGTTACTTTGGCAGATTCCGAACTACCACCACAAAGCCCGCCGGGCCCAGGGGGCACCCCGCCACCCGCGGGACCTCCTCCATTGCCTGTTGCGAGCGGTGGAGACGGCGCCAAAAACCTCATTCCCATCAATATCGAAGACGAGATGCGGCGGTCGTATCTGGATTACGCCATGAGCGTGATTGTGGGCCGCGCGCTACCCGATGTCCGCGACGGCCTCAAGCCGGTGCACCGGCGCATTCTTTTCGGAATGCATGAAATGGGGCTGGCGCCCAACCGTCCCACGCGCAAGTGCGCCAAGATCACCGGCGAAGTCATGGGCAAATACCATCCCCATGGCGACTCCCCCATCTACGACTCGCTGGTGCGCATGGCCCAGCCATTCACCATGCGCTATACGCTGGTGGAAGGGCAGGGAAATTTCGGATCGGTGGACGGCGATCCGCCCGCCGCCATGCGGTACACCGAGGCGCGGCTTTCGCGCATTGCCACCGCGCTGCTCCAGGACATCGACAAGGAGACCGTCGATTTCCGTCCCAATTACGACGACAGCGAGCAGGAGCCCGAGGTCCTTCCCACGCGCGTGCCCAACCTCTTGGTGAACGGGTCGGCGGGCATCGCCGTGGGCATGGCGACCAACATACCGCCGCACAATCTCACCGAAATCATCGACGCCGCCATCTACCTGATCCAGCGTCCCAACGCGCCGCTGGCGAAGATTCTGGAGCTGGTGCCGGGGCCGGATTTTCCCACCGGCGGTTTCATCCTGGGGCGCCAGGGGATCATCGAGGCTTACACCAAGGGCCGCGGGCAAATCAAGATTCGCGCCAAGGCCGCCATCGAGCGCACCGGCAAAGACCACGAGCAGATTGTGGTCACCGAGATTCCCTACCAGGTGAACAAGGCCAAGCTCATCGAGCACGTGGCCAGTCTCATCAACGAAAAGAAGCTGGAGGGCATGAACGAGCCGCGCGACGAAAGCGACCGCGACGGCCTGCGCATCGTATTCCCGTTGAAGCGCGGCGAGCAGGCGGAAGTCATCCTCAACAATCTCTACAAGCACACCCAGCTCCAGGTGGGCTTCGGCATCATCATGCTCTCCATCGTGAACGGACAGCCGCGCGAACTGGGGCTGTTGGACCTCATCAAGTGTTTCGTCGATCACCGCATCGAGGTGGTGCGGCGGCGCACCGAGTTCGAGCTGCGCAAGGCGCGCGACCGCGAGCACATTTTGCTGGGCTTCCAGAAGGCCCTGGGCAACCTGGATGAAGTCATCCGGCTGATCCGCGCGGCAGGGGCGCCGAGGGAGGCCCGCGACACACTGATGGCCCGCTTCGAGTTCACCGAAAAGCAGGCCCAGGCCATCATCGAGCTGCAATTGCAGCGGCTCACCGGCATGGAGCAGCAGAAGATCCTGGACGAGCTGGCCGAAATCGAGCGGCGCATTGCGGAGTACCTGGGCATCCTGGGATCCGACAAGATTCTGCGCGACCTGATCATCGACGAGCTGAAAGAAGTCCGCAAGGACTACGGCGACGAGCGGCGCACCCAGATCATCGAAGACACCGGCGAGATCAAGCTCGAAGACCTGGTGGCGGTGGAAGACGTGGCCATCACCGTGACGCGCGGCGGTTATCTGAAGCGCACCTCGGTGGACACCTATCGCCGCCAGACGCGCGGCGGCAAGGGCAGAATCGGCATGAGCACGCGCGCCGAAGATTTCGTCGAGCGGCTGATTATAACCTCCACGCACAGCTACCTGCTGATCTTCACCACCCGCGGCCGCGTGTATTGGTTGAAAGCTTACGAGATTCCGGATGCCACCACGGTAGGGAAGGGAAAGCACATCTCCAACCTGATCAGCCTGCAACCGGACGAGACCGCCAAGGCCTTCCTTTCGGTGAAGGATTTCGTCCCCGACCAGTTCATCATCATGGCGACCAGGCACGGCGTGATCAAGAAATCGGAGCTGACCGAGTTCGATAACCCCACATCGCGCGGGATTATCGCGGTGACGCTGGACGAAGGCGACGAGCTGATCTCGGCCAAGATCACACCCGGCGACAACTATGTCTTCCTGGGTTCTCACGAGGGGCAGGCGATTCGCTTCCTGGAAACCCAAGTGCGGCCGATGGGGCGCCAGGCGCACGGAGTCCGCGCCATGCGGCTGGCCAAAGACGACTACCTGATCGGCATGGAGGTGGTGGAGAAAGACGGTCTCATCCTGTCGATCGCGGAAAACGGCTACGGCAAGCGGACGCCGCTCGAGAACTACCGGCTTACGGCGCGCGGCGGCAAGGGCGTCATCAACATGAAGACCACCCACAAAACCGGCAAGGTGGTGGGCATCCTCTCGGTGAAGGAAGACTCCGACCTGATGATTGTGAGCCAGAACGGCAAGATCATCCGCATCGAGTCGTCCACCATCCGCCAGGCGGGACGATCCACGCAAGGCGTCAGGCTGGTGACGCTGGAGGAAGGCGACAAAGTGGCCGCAGCCTCGGTGATTCCGGAGACCGAGAACGGCAATGGCAACGGCAACGAGCAGGAGGCCCCGCCGGTCCAGTAGAATAGAAAGAGACTTATGGCTGCACTGGTAAATTTCTCCACCCCCGAGAGCTTGCTCGAAAAAGAGGAGCAGCTCTTTCGGAATCTGCGGCGCATGGGCCGCGTGATTGTGGCTTTCTCGGGCGGCACCGATTCGGCCTACCTGGCGTGGGCCGCCAGCCACGTGCTCGGTCCCAACGCCGTGGCCATCACGGCCGACTCGGCCTCGCTTCCCGAATCCCACAAGCGCGACGCCGAGGCCTTCGTCCAGCGTTTCGGCATCGTACACGAGTACGTCAAGACCACCGAGTTCGAGAATCCCGACTACGCCCGCAACGATCCCAACCGCTGCTTCCACTGCAAAGACGAGCTGTTCACGCGTCTGGAGGAGGTGGGCCGCGCGCGCGGTTACGAGCACGTCATCTACGGGGTGAACGCGGACGACCTGAGCGATTATCGTCCGGGCCAGAACGCCGCCAAGCAGCACCAGGTGGCGGCGCCGCTGGCGGACGCGGGGCTGACCAAGGCGGAGATCCGAGAGCTTTCCCGGCTGGCGGACCTGCCCACGTGGGACCGGCCGGCGTCAGCCTGCCTGAGCTCGCGGATTCCCTACGGAACCCCCGTGACCATCCAAACCGTGAAGACCGTCGAAACCGGCGAAGAGCGCGTCAAGGCGCTCGGTTTCCGGCAGTTCCGCGTGCGCTTTCACGGTGAAATCGTGCGCATCGAGATCGCGCGGGACGAGATGCCCAAGGCCCTGACGCCGGAGATGGCGCAACGTTTCACCGCGATCTTCAAGGAGCTGGGCTTCCGCTACGTGACGCTCGACCTGGAGGGTTACCGCCAGGGCTCGATGAACGAAGTGCTCAATCTGTAGCGATGCGGTTGGCAGGCGAGCACCGCCTGCCCCACTAAGAACTCGTCGTCTTCTTCCGACTTCTTCTTCTTGCCCTTGCGCCTGAGAAGCACAATGGCGATGAGAATCACGGCGAGGATACCGGAGACAAGCTGCACTGTGCCTTGGGTCATGACGGGTCTCCTAATTGGCCTGCAACGGCAGCATAACATTCGGTGCGGGAAATGCCACGCACGAACCCCCGTAACTCCCCGCGGCATCAGAGAATAAGAGTGTCGTGAGCCAAGATAGTCCCAAGCCCAATCCCGCTTCCGGCAGCATCGCGGTCATCAGCATTTTCGGCGTCCCGGTGCGCCTGCATTTCACGTTCATTCTGCTGCTGGTGTTCCTGCTGTTCATCGGGGTCGGCGGCCGGCAGTCGGGCGCCACCAGCGCCCTCTACATCCTGGCGCTGTTTGCCTCGGTGCTGCTGCATGAAGTGGGACATACTCTGGTGGCCAGGCGGTATGGCATTCGCACCCTCGAAATCGTGATGTACCCGATCGGCGGTGTCTCGCGGCCGGAACGGCAGCCGAAAGCGCGCGAGGAGTTGTGGATCGCGCTGGCCGGGCCGGCGGTGAACTTTCTGATTGCGGCTGTGCTGATGGCATGGGTGGCGGCCGTGCGGGGCTGGGTTGCGCTGGAACAGTTGCGCCAGCCGACGGATGCCAACCTGGCCCAGCGGATCGCCCTCGGCAACCTGTTGCTGTGCGTCTTCAACCTGCTGCCGGCGTACCCTATGGATGGCGGGCGTATCCTGCGATCGATTCTGGCGCTATGGCGTCCGGAAGAGGAAGCCACACGCATCGCCGCCAGCGCCGGACAGGGGCTGGCGATCGCCCTGGGCCTGGCGGGGCTGCTGTGGGGAGACTTCATACTGATGTTTGTGGCCATGTTCGTCTACCTGGGCGCCTTCCAGGAAGGGTCGGCGGCGCGAGGGCGCATCCTCACTTCGGGCTTTCCGGTGAATGCCGCAATGGTCACGGAATTCCGCACGTTGCAGCATGGCGACACCATCCGCGACGCTGGAAACCTGCTGCTGGCCACCTCGCAGCATGATTTCCCGGTGATGCACGGCGGCACTGTGGTGGGGCTGCTCAGCCGTTCGGCCCTGGTGCGCGCCATGATGACGGATGGTCCCGAGGCCTACGTGGCGGGCGCCATGGACCGTGATTTCCCGCGCGTCTCGCCGAATCTGCCGCTCACCGAGGCGCTGCCGCTGCTCTCCGGTCCGGGCGCCTGTGCCCTGGTGATGGAGGACGACGGGCGACTGGTGGGCATCCTGACGGCGGAGAACCTATCCGAGTTCCTCTTGCTGCGGCAAGCCACCATATCGCCGCACCAGGGAAGCTTGCCGTGAGCGCGCCCCACCGCGTGGTAATCGTGGGCGGCGGTTTCGGCGGCCTCTACGCGGCCAAATCGCTGGGCCAGGCGCCGGTGGAGGTGACGCTGATCGACCGGCGCAATTTCCACCTCTTTCAACCACTGCTCTACCAGGTGGCGACGGGCGGGCTTTCGCCCGGTGAAATCGCCTCGCCGCTGCGCGTCGTGCTGCGCGATCACGCCAACACCGAGGTGCTGCTCGGGGAAGTGGTCGATCTCGACGTGGCACGCCGGTGCGTGATTCTGCGCGACGGCGAGGCGAGCTACGACGACTTGATCGTGGCCACTGGCGCCACCCACCACTACTTCGGCAACGACCGGTGGGCGCAGTTCGCGCCCGGCCTGAAGAGCATCGAGGACGCCACCGAAATCCGCAGCCGCGTGCTGGCGGCCTTCGAGCGCGCCGAGCGCGAACCGGACCTCGAGAAACGCCGCGCCTGGCTGACCTTCGTGATTGTGGGCGGCGGGCCGACCGGTGTGGAACTGGCCGGCGCTTTGGGCGAAATCGCCAACGATACCCTGCGGCACGATTTCCGCCGCATCAATCCCGCCGAAGCGCAAATCCTGCTGATCGAGGGCGAGGACCGCGTGCTGCCGCCGTTTCCGCCGGACCTCTCGGCCAAGGCCGAGAAACAACTGATCGGCCTGGGCGTGCGTTCACTCACCAGCGCCAGGGTCACCGACATCGACCAGGACGGCGTCACCGCGTGGGCCGGCGTCCGGGAGCAACGCATCGCCGCCCGCACCGTTTTATGGGCGGCGGGCGTGCGGGCCTCGAGACTGGGCAAAATGCTGGCGGAACGCGCGGGCGCGCCGCTCGACCGCGCTGGCCGCGTGGTCGTCGAGCCGGACCTGAGCCTGCCGGCGCACCCAGAAATCCATGTGATCGGCGACCTGGCCAACTTCAGCCACCAGGGCGGGCAACCGCTCGCCGGCGTCGCGCCCGTGGCCATGGCCCAGGGCCGCTACGTGGCCCATCTCATCCGCCGGAAATTGCGCGGCCAGCGGGCGGCGCCGTTTCATTATCGCGACAAGGGCAGCCTGGCCACGGTGGGCCGCAACAAGGCCGTGGCGCAGTTCGGCAAGGTGCACATCGCGGGGTTCCTGGCATGGTTCGTGTGGGTATTCGTGCACCTGATGTACCTGGTGGAGTTCGAGAACCGTCTGCTGGTGTTCGTGGAGTGGGTGTACAACTATCTCACGCGCAACCGCGGCGCCCGCCTCATCACGGGCGTGGGACGAGATTGAAAATGGCCGTCCCGCATTTACCGACTTTTTACAAAAACGGGTGACACCTTACGGTCGCTTTTTACGTTTTATCAGGCAGGGAGGGAACAGAAAATGAGAAACACAATGCTGGGGCGGATTCTGATGGCAGCGGCCCTCCTGACAGGCGCCGCGGCAGCCTCAACCAAGGTGAGCGCGAACCTGCCCCAAAACGATTCCGAGATCGCCGCCAACGTGCGGCACGAAATTGCGATGTACCCACGCTACAGCATCTGGGACGACGTCAGCTTCCGCGTGGTCAACGGCAACGTCGATCTGACAGGAGCGGTGAACCAGCCTATCAAGAAGCAGGATATCGAGCGGCTGGTCCAGAAAGTTCCGGGCGTGACCAGCGTCACCAACGAGATCAAGGTGCTGCCGTTGTCAGCCATGGATGACCGGGTGCGGCTGCAGGTGGCCAGCGCCATCTACCGCGATCCCGTGCTGTCGCGCTACGGCATGGGGGCGGTTCCGGCGATTCACATCATCGTGGAAAACGGGCACGTGACGCTCACGGGCATCGTGAGTAGCGACATGGAAAAGCAGATCGCCGGCATGCGCGCGTCATCCGGCTTGACTTTCGGACCCGTCACCAACAACCTCGCAGTCGAACATCCGGCCAAGAAGAGCTGATCCCCAGGCAGCCCACCAATCCAGGCGGCCGGCGTCGAAGCCGGCCGCCCCTGTCTTTCGGCCCACTGCTACAATCCCATCTTGCAGGCACTGTCGATCCTGTTCGGTGCGCTGTTCACCGTGGCCATGGCGACGGCGCTGGGTGCGTCTCTGCTGCGCGAGGCGTGTGAAGACCTGGCGCTCGAATTCGTCACCGGCGCGGCCGCGCTGAGCGTGGCGGTCTTCTGGATGTGCGCTGCACAATTGGCGTACCCGTGGGCCTTCGCCCTAGCGGGCGCCGCCGCCCTGTTGCCGTGGCGCAAAAGCCTGGCCCGGATTGTCGGAAACCGCGACCTTTTGAAAGGTTTAGCTGGTTTTATTAACATATTGATATTACTTATATTTATATTATATTTTATAATGTATTTCTTTAATTCCATGGCGCCGGAAACCAGCTTCGATGGCTCGCGCTACCATCTGGCGCTGGTGGGCCGCTACCTACGCGAGCACGGCTTCCACAGAATCACCAACAACATGTACGCCAGCCTTTCCCAGGGCGTCGAAATGCTTTACCTGTGGGCCTTCGCGTTCGGGCAACACTCTGCCGCGGCGATGGTGCATTTCGCCTTCCTTTTGGCGCTGGTGTGGCAGATGTTCCGCTACGGGCGCCGCATAGGACTGCCGCTGGCGGGGGCTTGCGGCGCATTGCTGGTATTCGCCAGCCCGGTGGTGGGGGTTGACGGAACCAGCGCATATAACGATGTCGCCGTCGCCGCTATCGCCTTCACCCTATTTCACCTGCTGCAAATCTGGGACGAGGTGCGCGCGCCGCGGCTGCTGGCGGCCATCGGGCTGGTGGCGGGATTCGGCTACGCGGCCAAGTACACGGCTTGCCTGGGGGTGGTTTATGCGCTGGGATTTGTGGCCTGGAAAAGCCACCGCCGCATTCGCGAAACGGCTATCGCGGCCGTGTGCGCCGCGGCTGTGATCGCGCCCTGGATAGCGAAGAACTGGATGTGGACGGGCAACCCTTTCTCGCCGTTCCTGAATGGCCTCTTTCCGAACCCTTACGTGACGGTCGCGTTCGAACAAGAATACCGGCATCACATGGCGGTGTACGAACTCCAGAGCCGCTGGCAGATTCCCATGCAGGTGACCACCTACGGCTCGCTGGCCGGGCTACTGGGCCCGGTATTTCTGCTCTCGCCCATCGCGCTCCTGGCGCTACGCCGGCGCGAGGGACGGCAACTGCTGCTGGCCGCGCTGGTTTTCGGCGCCACCTACTTCAACAACATCAGCGCGCGCTTTCTTATCCCGCCGCTGCCGTTCGTGGCGCTGGCCATGGCGCTGGTGTTGAGCCGCGTGCCCCGGCTGCTGGTGGCCGTGGCGCTGGTGCATGCTGTTATTTCCTGGCCTTCCGTGGTCGCGAAGTACTGCCATTACGATGCGTGGCACCTGAACGGAGTGCCTTGGAGGGAAGCGCTACGCATCAAGCCCGAGGAACCCTACCTGGAATCCCACCTGCCTTTGTACGGTGCGGCCCGCCTGGTGGAGAGGACCGCCGCGCCGGGATCGACGGTGTTCGCGTTGACGCCCATCCCCGACGCGTACACCTCACGCAACATACTGGTGGCGCAGCAATCGTCTGAAAATGTCATGAGCCGCGAGATTCTGTGGACGGCTTTCACGCCCGACTACCAGCCGACGTGGCGGCTGCGGTTTCAGTTCCCGCGGCAGGCGCTGGGAGGCGTGCGCGTGGTCCAAACCAACAGCGGCAAGGACCTGTGGAACATTCATGAACTCCGGGTGTTCGACGGGGCGCGCGAACTGCCGCGCGACCCCCGGTGGCGCCTCAACGCGCAACCATACCCTTGGGGCATCGGGGATGCGTTCGACGGAAAGCTGATCACCTTTTGGAAATGCGGCGAGGCGTTGCGCCCCGGGCAGTTCGTCGAAGTGGATTTCGGCGAGGTGGAGGCAGCCGACTCGGTGCTGATCGAAACCGCGCCGAACCAGTGGGGCATACGGCTCAAACTGGAAGGGCAGGACGGCTCCGGGCAATGGAAGGCTCTGGCGGCTGAAGCGCAGGCCAGCGACGCGCCGGTTCCAGCGGGGCTGCGCCGCGCGGCGGCGGAAGAACTGAAGCGCCGCGGCATGGATTACCTGCTGGTGTTCGACGGCGAATTCGGAGCGGACGATGTGGCGCGCAATGCCGGGTTATGGGGCGTGCGGCAGGTGGGCGAATATAAAGGAGCGAGGCTCTATCGACTGCCATGAGACTATTTCTGGGAGTGGACGGCGGACAATCGGGGACCACGGTGCTGATCGGTGACGAGAGCGGCCGGGTTTTGGGCGCGGGGGAGAGCGGGCCATGCAACCACGCGGGCGCTGAGGAAGGCCGGGCCAGATTCGAGCGCGCGGTGGACGAGGGTGTTGAAGAAGCGTGCGCGCGGGCGGGGCTGGACGCGGGCACGGTCGGATTCGAATCGGCGTGCCTGGGCATGAGCGGCGGTCCGGAAGACAAGCAGGCGATCCTGACCGGCAGGCTGCGAGCCGAACACCTGATAGTGACCACGGATGCCGCCATAGCGCTCTCCGGAGCCACGGCGACGGGGCGGGGAATTGCCGCTATCGCGGGGACCGGGTCGATCGCCTTTGGCCGCAACGCGGAGGGGCGGACAGCGCGCGCCGGCGGGTGGGGTCACATTTTCGGCGACGCGGGAGGGGGATTCGACATCGCCCGCCAGGCATTACGCGCGGCGCTGCGGATGGAGGAAGGCTGGGGACCGCCGACCAGCTTGCGCCAGGCGTTGCTGGTAGCCACCGGGGCGCGGGATGCCAATGAGGCGCTGCACCTGTTTTACACCGGTGAGTGGCCGCGGGCGCGCGTGGCCGCGCTGGCGTCACTGGCGGATGCGGCCGCGGAGGAGGGAGACGCCGTGGCGGCGGCGATTCTGAACAGCGCCGCCATCGAGCTTGCCATGCTGGTGACGGCAGTTCGCTCGCAATTGTGGAAGCCGGGCGACGCGGTGGACGTGGCATACATCGGGGGCGTGTTCCAGAGCCGCACGGTACGGGAACACTTCCGGATGCTGGTGGAGCTGGAGCCGGGGAATCGATGCGGACCGCCCAGACACGGACCGGCGGAAGGGGCGCTGCTGGAGGCGTATCGAGCGGTGGGGCTGAATCGGGAATTGACGGACTGACTGGGATCTATGACTGACCTTCGAGGCGGTGCGCGTGGATTTCGGCGATGCGGGCGAGGGCGCGGATGTTCTCGGCGTCTTGTTAGAGCGCGGCGGCAACGGCGGTCCAGCGTTCTTGCCAGTCGCGGTGCATGAATTCGATGGATTGAGTAAGGGCTTCGTGGCGCTCGGTGAGCCGGTCGAGGCGTTCATCGATGGTCATAGAAGGGTGGCTCTCGTCTCTAGATTATCTCATGCCGAATGAGGGGCCGTCCCGCACCTTCCCATAACGGATATTATGTAAACTTTTATGCGGGGCCAAAAAACGGCCCGGTCCCCGCTGAATCAGGACCGGGCCTATGGGAAGAAACTGACACTTTCCACGATGGGAACTCTTACCGGTGGCCGCCTCCCCTGCTGCTGGAGTGGCCGCCTCCGCCGGAGGGACGGCTCGAACTGCTGCCACTGGAATAGCTGCGCGGAGCGCTCGAGCCGCCACTGCTCGACCGTTGCTGCACTACCGGAGGCGCGATCCGCAAAGACTGTGGCGCGTTGTAGCGCGGCGCGCTCGAACCGGAGTTGCCACGGTATCCCGATTGAGGCTGGGAGTATTGCTGCCGCGGAGCGCTGCCCGATGAACCCGGACTGCCAAATCCGTTCCAGCCGCGGCTGTTGGGCGCCGACTGGCTGCGCGGCGCTGACTGGCTGCCGCCTGGTTCACCGAACCGCCGCCAGCCGCCGGCTGCATCGCTCTGGCCGCTACGGGGCGCTGCCCCGGCCTGAGACTGTGGCGAGCGCGCGGCGTTCTCCGCAGACGCCGACCGGTCCGCGCCCGGAGCCGCAGCCGTGGAACGGTTAGACATGGCAGCGCTTGACGACCGCTCCATGGCACGTTGCTGCTCGGCGAAGGGGGTCCGCGCCGCGGGGCTGGCCTGCTGATGCGCGAAGAAATGGGTGTTGCTGCTGGCGCGCGGAACATTGGTCACGGAGTGGTTGGAAAAGCGCAGGTTGGCGCTGGTCGGGGTGATGGGCATGGCTCCGCGAACCACGCCGGCCTGGCCGATCTGGCTGCCGGAGAAACGACCTATACTGTTGAACCGTCCGGCCCCGAAATCGGCTCTGCTGACCCCGGAAATAGCATTGGCTACACGAGCGTTTCTGTATAGGCTTGTGATATTTGCATTGGTAATATTCAAGCCTCGGTTGAAGCCACCGTACAAGCCGCGGCCCCACCACGGATAGAGCATCTCATAGGGGGCCAGAGGCACCCAACCGATGTTGCCGAATCCGAAGCCGACGCCAAATCCAAAGCCTCCGCCGCCGAATCCGAAGAAGCCCACCAGCGCCGGCGACCAATAGTGGCGAACGCCTATCAATCCGGGATACCAGCCCCAACCGAAGCCAGTGCGGAAGAACCAGCGGCCATAATGGTAAGGAGCCCAACCCCAGGGTTCACAGCCTACCCAGGTCCAACCATACCAATCCTCCCAGACCCAACTGCCACATTGATAGGGAGCCCAGCCAGGGCCGACGCCCACTGTGGGCTGCCAGACCGGGCCATAGTCGGCGTCATTGCCCCAAGTGCCGTACTGATCCATATCTTCGGTGCCATACACGCCGGGGCCCACATAACGGGGGCTGACGGAACGGGTCAACACAGTGTCGCGGCTATCATTCCAGCGGTCCCAATCGTCGGGAGGAATAGCCGCCGTGATCTGGAACTCGGGATCGGCGGTGGTACCACGGGCCAGCATGGTCTGGCCGGCATTGACCCACTGTGAACCGCGCGGCGAGAATACCTCGACATCGCCGGAGCGGACGGTGAGCTCGGTCTCACCGGTATCCTTCACTGTAATACGGTAACTTCCCTGCCTCGAGGGCCGTACTGAAATACTGGGAGTATCCACTTCAACATTGGCATCGGAAGCCCGCAGAACGCGGAAAGTTACGGTGCCGCGCGCCAAGTCCAGTTGGTAGCGGCGGTTCTCCAAGTCGGCCATGTGGATCTCGGCGTTGCCGCCGATGCGCAGCATGTTGGCGGAGTCGAACTGGACTTCGGCGCGGGAATTGGGCCCGGTCGAAATCTGATCGGCGGTGAGCAAGGGGGCGTTGACCACACCCGCGACCCAATCACCGGAATCGCCGCGGCGGACGGAAACTTCGCCATTCATTAAGGAGATGCGGGCTACGCCGCGCTTGAGGTCGTCCGGATCCTGCGCGCGGACGGGGGTGAAGAATCCAGCCGACAACAGCGCAGCACCCGTCAAAGCTAAGAACCGTACGTGTTTCATGGCAAAGCCTCCCGAACTACACCGCCTGTAAGGCAACGCGAGTGCCAAACAGGATTTCGTTTGAGATCAATCAGATACGCTGGGCGGCACAAGCCGGCAGGTGGTTGAAAAGCACCGGCCTGGCCGTGTTGGAGCACGGGGCTGGACGGCCATGGCCAGGCCGAGGCAGGCGGCACCGCCTGCCCTACCATGTAGAACATGATAATCAAAACCATGGAGACGTAGACAATGAAAACCATGGAGAGAATGGAGAGGATGGAGACAATGGAGGCAATCGAGTGCGGAGTATAGTGAATGATATGTAGTTTGAAATGTGTGTATTAGTATGGTTATTATGATCTGATACTTGAAGGAGATGAAAAAACTGCAAAATCCAGGGTTGCATCAGGGCGAATGCGCGGTGTTATATACTGTGCAAGCTGGATGATCGGGGCCCTGGAAGATCTGCGCTACAGCCTACGGGCGTTAGGGAAGGCCCGCGGCTTCGCTATGGCCGCTGTGGTTTCGCTAGGGCTGGGGATTGGAGCGAATACCACCATCTTCACGCTCCTCAATGCGGTGCTGTTGCGGCCTCTGCCGGTGGAGGAGCCAGAGCGGCTGGTGGCCGTGGGCACGCTGGACGCGCACAACCCTGGGCTGTGGCCGTGTTCCTACCCGAATTACCAGGACTACCGGGACCACAACCAGGTGTTCTCTTCCCTGCTCCTCTACTCCGCCATCACGCTGAACCTGACAGGCTTGGGCGAACCGCAACTGGTTACGGGACAAATCGTCTCCGGCAATTACTTCACGGCGCTGGGCGTGAACCCGGTGGTGGGGCGCGGGTTTCTTCCCGAGGAGGACACCAGTCCGGGCGCATACCCGGTGGCGGTGATCGGTTACGGGCTCTGGACCAGGCAGTTTGGCCGGGACCCGCAGGTGACCGCCAGGACCATCAGCCTGAACGGCCGGGCGTACAGCATTGTGGGCGTGGCACCACCGGCTTTTCAGGGCCTCAATGAGCTGACCGCGGCGGATGTGTGGGTACCCATGATGATGTACCGAGAGGTCTATCCCAACGCGGCGTGGGTGAACCAACGGCGGTTTCTACTGTTTTCGGTGGTGGGGAGGCTGAAAGCCGGGGTGAGCCGGGAGCAGGCCGAAGCCGGAATGCAGAGCCTCGCGCAAGACCTGGAACGGCAGTACCCCCAGGACAACCAAGGGCGGCGCGTCAAGCTGACGCCGGTCTCCGAAGCGGCCATCGGCCCCCAGATCCGGCCGGTGATAACCAGTGCCGGGGCCGTGCTCATGATTATTTCGGCGCTGGTTCTGTTGATCGCCTGCGCCAACGTAGCCAATCTTCTGCTGGCGCGCGCCGCCGGGCGGGGCAAGGAAATCACGGTTCGGCTGGCGCTGGGCGCGAGCCGCGGGCGGCTGGTCCGCCAACTCCTGACGGAAAGCACGCTGCTGGCGCTGGCGGGCGGCGCGGCCGGCCTGGTGCTGGCGCGATGGGCGCGAGACATACTGTGGTCGATGCGCCCGCCCATGTTCACTTACGCGGGGGTGCATCTGGATGTGGATGGCCGGGTGCTCGGCTACACCCTGGCGATTTCGGTATTGACGGGTATGGTCTTCGGGCTGGCCCCGGCGTTACGGGCCACCAGCGGCGATCTGGCGAGCGATCTCAAAGAGCGTACGGGGCAGGCCGAATCCTTTTTGAAAGGCAGGCGGGCGCGCTCGGTGCTGGTGATGTGCCAAGTAGCGCTCTCGGTGGTGGCCCTAGTGGGCGCGGGGCTGTTCGTGCGAAGCCTGGGCAATGCCAACCGCATCGATCCGGGATTTGACGCCGCCCGGCTGGGCGTGGTGGCTTTCAACGTGGGCGACCAGGGGTACAACGAAGGCCGCGGGCGCGAATTCGAGCGGCAAGCGCTGGAACGGGCCGTCACCGTGCCCGGCGTGGTTTCGGCCACGCTGGCGAAGGACGTGCCATTCCACGTTTCACTGGCGCGGACCGTGCTGCTGGAAGGCCAGGAGGACACTGGCGCCGGAAGGGGCCGCTTCACCTTGATGAGCGTGGTGTGGCCCGGATACCTGCGGACGACCGGGATTCCGATGCTGCGCGGCCGGGACTTCAGCCTGCTGGACACGCCCAGCGCTCCGCGCGTGGTGATTGTCAATGAAGCTGCCGCCATGGCCTATTGGAGGGGCGAGAACCCTATTGGAAAGCGCATCCGCTTTTTCGGCGACAACGCGCCGGCGGAGGTGGTGGGAGTGGCGCGCAACGCCAACTATCAGGCGATTGGGGAACGGCCGCAGGCGCTCATTTACGGCTCGCTGATCCAGTACTACTTTGCCACGGCCGTTTTGTACGTGCGCACCGAGGGCGACCCGGAGGCGGTTGCGGCCGCGGTACGCCACGAGGTGCAACGGCTGGACCGCAACCTGCTGCTGCAATCGGAAAGCGTTGGGGGCATCATTCGCGAATCGCTGTGGGCGCAGCGGCTGTCGGCGGGCCTGCTGGGGGTGTTTGGAGGCCTGGCGCTGGTGCTGGCGGCGGTTGGAGTCTACGGCGTGGTCTGGTATTCGGTGAACCGGCGCGTGCGGGAAATCGGCGTGCGCATGGCACTGGGGGCGACCCCGGCCGACATTCAGACCATGATTCTGAGGGAGGGCGTGCGGCTGGTGGGGATGGGCGTGCTGGCGGGCATGGTGATTGCGCTAAGCGGCTCGCGGGCGGTGGAAGGCATGTTGTTTGCGACCAGCCCGCGCGACGCCGCGACGTTTGTGCTGGTGCCTGCGATGCTGACGCTGGTGGCGGTGCTGGCGTGCTGGCTCCCGGCGGTGAGGGCGACCAGGATCGAGCCGGCGGCGGCGCTAAGGGAGGAATAGGGTTCAATTTTGTGCGAGCGGGCGGCAGCGAACTTGATAAGCGTTAAGCAACAGGCTACAGTTTAAGAGTGCAGTTTCGGAGTTTTGTCCATAAGGGGCTGAAACGGCTCTACCTGGAGGACAGGACGCAAGACCTGCCACCCGATACCGTGGACAAGCTCCGAAAGATGCTCGCGTACCTCGAGGACATGGAAGATCCCGAGGAGTTGCGTTCTCTCCCAGTCTGGAAGGCGCACATGCTGACCGGCGACCGTAAAGGCACATGGAGCCTGCACGTCACGCGCAACCGGCGGCTGACGTTTTGTATCGACGCCGCCCAAAGCGAGATATTCGAAGTGAATCTTGAGGATTACCATTAGGAACGAAAGGAGACCACCGCCATGCGCATGCTGAACCCGCCCCACCCGGGGGATTTCATTCGGACGGAGATTATCGAGCCGCGAGGTCTGTCCGTGACGGCCGCGGCTGGGGTCCTTCAGGTTTCCCGGCCCGCCCTGTCCAGCCTGCTCAACGGCAAGGCGGACCTGTCCGGGGATATGGCGCTGCGTATCGAAAAAGCCTTTGGCGTGAAGATGGACACGCTCGTGCGCATGCAGGCTTCCTACGATATCGCCAGGACCCGGAAGCGCGAGAATACCATCCGTCTCCGGCGCTTCGAGCCGGGCGTTGCGCAACGGTAGTAAGGCCGCGAACCGATCTCCGCTTTTCCTGTTCTGAAAAGGATTATCATGGCCGCAGGCGTGCCGACGCCATTTCGAGGGAATTATGGCAGATGAAAAGAAGCCCAAAGAGCGTAAGAAGCCTGTCGAACCGGAAGCCAAAGCCGCCGCAGACAAGAAAGCGCCGCCCGTCGAAGTCGCTGAACCTGCTCCACCCAAACCGCAGACGAAGTCGACGAAGATACCGAAACTGCAGAAGAAGGACAAGTCCCGTTTGCCGCGCCGGCAGAAAAAGGCCCAGCGAAAGGTTACAGCCAGCCAAAGCAAGGTCTAAGGCTTCCCTGCCCCGTCGGAACACACCCGCGGCAAAAGGCGACCGCCGGCGCTACCAGTTCAGTAGAATCAGATTTGGTGCTCGTTCAGAACGTCTCGAAGGTGTATCGGCTGTACCGGCGGCCGGCGGACCGGTTGCGCGAAATGCTGCCGCGGAGCGGGGCGCGGCATACGGATTTTTGGGCGCTGCGCGATATCGGGTTCGAGGTCGAGAAGGGCGAGACGCTGGGCCTCGTGGGGCCGAATGGGTGCGGCAAAAGCACGCTGTTGCAAATTGTGTGCGGCATCCTGCAACCGACCTCGGGGCGGGTGGTGACGCGGGGGCGCATCGCGGCGCTGCTGGAACTGGGGGCGGGGTTCAACCCGGAATTCACGGGGCGGGAAAACGTCTATCTGAACGGCGAAATCATGGGGCTGAGCCGCGCGGAAATCGACAGGGCCATGCCATCCATCGAGAGTTTCGCCGAGATCGGCGAGTTCATCGGGCGGCCAGTGAAAGAATATTCGAGCGGGATGTACGTGCGGCTGGCGTTCTCGACCGCCATCCACGTGGATCCGGAGATCCTGATCGTGGATGAAGCGCTGGCGGTGGGCGATGCGGTGTTCGCGAACCGCTGCGTGCGGAAATTCCAGGAGCTGAGGGAACGCAAGATCACGGTGCTGTTCGTTTCCCACGACCTGGGGCTGGTAAAGCAGCTCTCGGACCGGGCCATTCTGCTGCTCAACGGGCGCATCGCGGCGCGGGGCGCACCTAGCGACGTGATTAACCGGTACATCGGGCTGGTGCTCGAGAAAGAGGAATCGAATTACAGGAAAAACGACCGCATACACGCCAGTTTCCGGCATGGCGACGGGAGCAGCGAGATTCTGGGCGTGGAGATCCTGAACGCGCGCGGCGAGGCGACCAGTGCGGTGGCGGGCGGCGAAGCGATCACGGTGCGGGTGCGCTCGCGCTTCCACCGGGCGAAGTCGGACCCCATGGTGGGGATACTGATCCGCACGCGCATCGGCATGGATGTTTACGGGACCAACACCCGGCTTGAGCGCGTGCGGCTGGGCGATTTCCAGGCGGGCGACGAACTGGAGGTCGATTTCAGAGTGGAGTGCTGGCTGACGCCGCAGCAGTACACGCTCACCGTGGCCACGCAGAATGCCGATGGGACGAGCCACGACTGGCTGGACGACGCGGTGGCGTTCGACGTGGTAGACACGCGCGCGGCGGCGGGGGTAGCCAACTTGAGGGCACAGGTGCGATGGCGCGTATCACGGTGAAGGTGCATCCGCGCGCGCGGCGCGCGGCGGTGACGGGGCGGCTGGGGGAGGCGTGGAAGCTGGATTTGACCGCTCCGCCCGTCGAGGGCAAGGCCAACGAAGAGTGCGTGCGGTTGCTGGCGGAAGTGGCGGGCGTGGCGCGCGAGCGGGTGCGCATTGTGACGGGCTTGACAAGCCGCACCAAGGTTGTGGAGATTGAGGGAATCACCGAGGAAGAATTGGCAAGGGCAGCCGGTATAGAGCAATGAACCTCGAAAACATTCAGCGGGAAATTCGCAATCAGAAACTCGACGGGTGGTTGTTCTTCGATCACCACCTGCGCGATCCGCTGGCCTACCGAGTGCTGGGCATCGCACCCACGGCCACGCCGACGCGCCGCTGGTATTACCTGATCCCGGCCGAGGGCGAGCCACGGGGGCTGGTGCACCGCATAGAGCGGGGCGTGCTGGGGGCGCTGCCGGGAGAGAGAATCCCATACTCGCGATGGACCGAACAGATGGAGGGGCTGCGGCGGCTGACGGCGGGGCTGCGGAGGGTGGCCATGCAGTATTCGCCGCTATGCGCCATCCCGTATGTGGCCATGGTGGACGCGGGGACGGTGGAGCTGGTGCGCAGCCTGGGGGTGGAAGTGGCCAGCTCGGCGGAGCTGATTCAGACGTTTGAAGCGCGCTGGACGCCGGAGGCGCTGGAAGCGCACTTGGAAGCGGGCCGGCGCGTCGATAGGGTGAGGGCGGAGGCCTTCGCCTTGATTCACGAGCGCACGCGCAACGGGGCGCCGCTCGGGGAGATCGACGTCAAGGGCTTCGTGCTGGAGGGGTTCGCCAGGGCGGGGATAGTCACCGACCACGGGCCCATCGTGGGGGTGAACGCCAACGCGTCCAACCCGCACTACGAGCCGACCGAGGAAGTGACCGCGCCGATTCGCGCCGGCGATTGGGTGCTGCTGGATATGTGGGCCAAGCTGGACAAGCCCGGCGCGGTTTACTACGACATCACCTGGACGGCGTTTTGCGGCGATAAGCCGCCGGAGGAAATGCGCAAGGTATTCGGCATTGTGACGGGCGCGCGCGACGCCGGCATCGAGCGTGTGCAGCGCGCCGTTGCCGCGGGCCAACCGCTGTGCGGCTGGGAGGTGGACGACACCGTGCGCGGGGTGGTCGAGAGCGCCGGGTACGGGCGGTACTTCACGCACCGCACGGGGCATTCGATCGGCCAGGAAGTGCACGGAAACGGCGCCAACATGGACAACCTGGAAACCCACGACGAGCGGCGGGTCACGCCGTGGACGTGCTTTTCGATCGAGCCGGGCATCTATCTGGAGAAGTTCGGCGTGCGCTCCGAGATCAACATGTTCGTGGGCGAGCGCGAGGCGCGGGTGACGGGCGAGATCCAGCGCGAGATGGCGCTGCTCTGATGGCGGCGCAAGCGCTGGCCGCGGTGGCCACACTGCTGGCATGCGTTCCGCACGGCAACCGGGTCGAACTGCAACTGGATCGGGGCAGCGCCGAGCTGGTGTGGGTGACGCCCAGCACTTTCCGCTTCCGGCGCGCGCTGGAGGGGCCTCTGGCGGAGGTAAAAGAGACGGAGCGGGAGCCGGTGCCAGTGGAGATCGAGGAGGAGACCGGCGCGGTGCGGCTTTGGACGAAATACCTGGACGTCGCCATTCAAAAGCACGGGGTGCTGGTGCGCGTGCGGCGCGTGGATGGAACGGCGCTGATGACTGATCTCTCCGAGCCAGAACCGGCGGCGGGCGGGGTGACGTGGGACCGGCAGGCGCCGGCCGGCGCGGAGTTCTATGGACTGGGACCGAGCACCGAGCCGGGTTTCGGCCTGCGCGGCAAGGTGGTGCGAGCCGAGGTCCCGCTGTTGATCTCGACGGCGGAGTATGGCGAATATCACACCATCCCGGGCTCATACCGTTTCGATTTCACGGCGGCGGACCGGTACCGGATTACAGCGCCGGGGATCGACTACTACTTCTATTACGGCCCCGATCCCAAAGAGATTTTCGAGGAGCACAATGCGGTGCGACCGGCGGCGGCGTGGCCGGTGCCTTCGGAACGATTCGGCTCGTGGAACTCATTGCGGGAGTCGCTGTTGCGGCTGGTGCATGGCGCCATGTCGGCGGTGGTGGCGCCGGAATTCGACCTTACGCCCTATGCCAACGCGCCGCCGGAATTGGTGGTGCGGGCACGCCAACTGGGCTCGCTGGTTCCCAAGGTGACGGCCGGCGCGGTGGGCCTGAGCGATTTCCGCAAACAGTTGGCGAGCTTTTTCGACGTGTATGCGTTGGAGATCCGCGACCGCGGCCATCCCACCTGGCACCCGCTGCCGTTCGAGTTTCCGGACGATGCGGAGGGCGCGCGGCACGCCGATGAATTCATGCTGGGCGATGAGATGCTGGTGGCGCCGATTTACGCGCCCGGCGGCAGGCGCTCGGTTTATCTGCCGAGGGGGAACTGGACGAACCTCGAAACCAACGAAGTCTTCCAGGGAAAGCGCACGATCACGGTGGAGACCAAGGCGCTGCCGGTGTTCGCGCGCAACGGCTCGATTGTGCCGCTGGATTCGGCGGGAGGGATCGCGTTGCACTACTTCCCTACCCTGGCGGCGGAGTTCTTCCTGCTGGAAAGCGACATCGGCGATTATACGCAGGTGCACGCCGCGCCCGCGGCCGACACGATGCGGCTGGAGATTGAAGCCAAGAAGGAACGGGATTACCAGTGGGTGGTGCATCATGTCGAGAAGCCGACCCGGGTGGGGTTCGGCGAGCGGCGATACCGGCAGGTAGCGTCACTTGAGGCGATGGGCGACGGCACGTGGTTCTACGATGCGGCGCGGAAGAATCTGCATGTGCGGGCGAAAGTGAGGGCGGAACAGGATTGCATTGTTAATGTGGGGTGGTAGGAGATTCCGATGGTCCAGCGGCAGGGCAGATTGCCAATCTGCCGCAGATTGGCAATCTGCCCCACAGAGCTCAGCGATCCAGGGCGGCCACTCCGGGTAAGCGGATTCCGGCCAGGAATTCGAGGGATGCTCCGCCGCCGGTGGAAATGTGCGAAATCTTGTCGGCCACGCCGGCGGCTTTGATGGCCTTTTCGGAATCGCCGCCGCCTACCACCGAGATGGCGCCGGAATTGGCCACGGCCTTGGCCAGCGCCACGGTGCCGTTGTCGAACGGCGGCTTTTCGAAGATGCCCATGGGGCCGTTCCAGATCACGGTTTTGGCGCCGGCGATCACCTGGGAGAAGGCCGCTATCGTTTTGGGGCCGATATCCACGGCGATCTTGCCTTCGGGAATGGTATCGACGGTCTCGTTGGCGGCGCCGGCGGCGATTTCCGAAACCACCACGTGGTCCACCGGGAGCATGAGCTTCGCGCCCAAGTCGGCCAGCAGCTTGGCGGCCAGCTCGACCTTGTCTTCCTCCACCAGCGATTTGCCCGTCGGCAGGCCTTGCGCTTTGAGGAAGGTGTAAGCCATGGCGCCGCCGATCAGCAAGCGGTCGACGATTTTGCCCAGATTCTCGATGACTTCGATTTTGTCCGACACCTTGGCGCCTCCTAGAATCGCGACACAGGGGCGGGCCGGATTGGTGGTGGCCATGCCGAGGTACTTCAACTCCTTGTCCATGAGCAGGCCGGCGGCGGCCTGGGGGACGAAGCGGATCATGCCCTCGGTGGAAGCGTGGGCGCGGTGCGCGGAGCCGAACGCGTCGTTCACATAGACGTCGCAGAGCGCCGCCAGCTTTTTGGCGAACTCCGGATCGTTCTTCTCTTCCTCGGGGTGGAAGCGGAGGTTTTCGAGCAGCAGCACTTGGCCGGGCGCGGGCTTCAGGGCTTCCACTTCGGGTCCGACGCAATCGGGCGCCATGATGACGGGCCTGCCGAGCAACGCCTGGAGGCGCGCGGCACAAGGCTTGAGGCTCATGTCCGGATTGGGCTTGCCCTTGGGGCGGCCGAGGTGCGAAGCGAGAATGACGCCGGCTCCCTGCTCCAGCGCGTACTGAATGGTGGGCAGCGACGCCTTGATGCGCTTGTCGCTGGTAATTTCCATGTCGCCCTTTTCGTTTTTTTGCAGCGGGACATTGAAATCCACGCGGATGAAAACTCGTTTGCCTTTCAAATCGAGATCACGGATCGATAGATGAGACATATCAGGCCCTCAGGTGTTGGATTGATTTCTGAGATTAACACGGCGACTTGTCTTTGGCGTAGCAGATGGAGTTGAGAGCACACTCGGCGCACTGGGGGTTGCGGGCATGGCACAGCGCGCGGCCGTGCAGGATGACCTGGTGGGCGAAGAGAATCCACTTGTCTTGGGGGATCGCCTTTATGAGATCCTGCTCGATTTTGACGGGGTCGGTGTTGGCGGTGAGATCGAGCCGCTGGGCGATGCGCTGCACGTGGGTATCCACCACCACACCGGAGGCGATGCCGTAGGCTGTGCCGAGCACCACGTTGGCGGTCTTGCGGGCGACGCCGGGGATGGTGAGCATCTCTTCCATGGTCTTCGGCACATGGCCGCCGAATTCGGAAACGACCTTCTTGGCCGCGCCCACAATAGATTTGGCCTTGCTGTTGAAGAAACCGGTGCTGCGGATATCGTTGGCCAGGACTTCGGGGCGCACGGCCGCGAAATCCGCGGGCGTGGGGTACTTGGCGAAAAGGCCGGGGGTCACTTCGTTGACGCGCTTATCGGTGCACTGGGCGGAAAGAATGGTGGCGACCAGGAGCTCCCAAGGGTCTCGATGGTGGAGGGCGCAGGTGGCCGCGGGGTACATCTGGTCGAGGCGGAGCAGGATTTCGGCGATGCGCTGCTGGCGCTGGGCTGCGGTTTTGGGGCGTTTCGCGTATGCTCGTAAAGAGTCATGCGAGCGCGCTTTCTTCTGCTCGCCGCGGCGTTGGCCGCTTTTGGCGCTTCGCTCGGTTCGGGCTTTCACTTTGACGATTATGCCATTTTCTCGGACCCGGTTCTGACGTCCCCGTGGGGGTGGCTCAAGGTTTGGGGCTGGCGGCAAACGCGCCCGCTCACCTACCTCACCTTCTGGCTGAACTATCAGACCGGGGGGCAGGACGCTCTGGGATACCACGTCCTCAACCTGATGCTGCATTTGGGCGCGGTGCTGCTGGCGTTCGAGTGCCTGCGAAGGCTGGGCCCAGGGGGCACCCCCGAGCGCACGGCGCTGGTGGCGGCGGCGTTGTTCGCGGTGCACCCGCTTCAGGCCGAAGCGGTGAACTACGTGTGGGGGCGCAGCATCGTGCTGGCGGCGCTGCTATGCTTGGCGGCGCTGCTGTGCTGGATTACGGGCCGGCCATGGGCGGCGGTGGCGTGGTTCGCGGCGGCGCTGCTGGCGAAGGAGGAGTGCGCGGCATTCCCGCTGGTTCTGGCGATGATGCCGGAGAGGCCGCGAGGGCGGTCGTACATCGCCGTGATGCTGGGCCTGGCGGTGGCGGCGGGAGGGCGCGTGATATATGCCGCGGCGGTGACGCCAGGGGCGGCGGCGGGGCTTCACGCAGGGATATCGCCGTGGAGATACCTGCTGGCGCAGGGGCCAGTGATTGTGCGTTATTTGCGTCTGCTGATTGTGCCTTACGGATTCACGGTGGATGCGGATATACACGTGCCGGCGGTGTGGGTGGGACTTCTGGCGTGGGCCGGCATAGCGGCGTTGGCGGTGTTTTTGTGGCGTTACCGAAAGCATCCAGCCGCCATGGGGGTGCTGGCGGGGTTGATTTTGCTGATGCCGAGTTCCTCGGTGTTTCCCGCGGCGGACCTGTCGGCGGACCGGCGTATGTACCTTCCCATGCTGGGATTCGCGGCGGCGGCCGGATGGCTTCTGACGCAAGCGCGGAGGGCGACGCTGGCGGCAGTGGTGGTGGTAGCGCTGACGGGCGTCAGCGTGGGGCGAACCTATGTGTGGATGAGCGACGAACGGCTGTGGCGCGAGGCGGTGCGGCGCGCGCCCGATAAAGTGCGGCCGAAGATCCAATTGTCCCGCGCGGTGCCCGCGGCGGAAGCGCTGGAACTGCTCGCCCAGGCGCGCAGCCTGGCGCCGTACGATCCAGCGGTGGCCGCGGAAACCGGGAAGATCCTGCTGTCGGAGGGCCAGGCGGCAGGAGCGCTGGAGGAGTTTGGGCGGGCGCTGGCGCTGGATCCGCGGGATGCGCGCAACTTCAACAACCGTGGAGTGGCGCTCGATGCACTGGGGCAAATAGAGGCGGCTCGCCAGGATTTCGAGCGCGCGCTGGAGATCGATCCCGAGCTTACTGAGGCGCGCCAGAACCTGGAGAAGCTTCCACCGCCGGGGCGGTGATTTGCAGATCCAAGCTCACATTCTGCCAGTCGGGCAACTCGTAGATTTGCAGTTTGGTAGTGACCGGCGCGGAGAGCTCCTTGGACTCCAGCGGTCCGACGTTGGTGCTGAACGAAAAAGTGCCCTCGGCGTCCTCTTCCGATTTCTGGGTGCGGCCCCAAATGGTGACGTTGCCGGCGAGGCCGCTGAAATCGGCTTCGGAGTGATTGATCACCAGAAATTTCGCCAGGGTGTTTTTCTTGGCGTCCTGGACGAACCGCACGCCGGCCACCTCGATGTACCTCTGCAAGGGGTTGGCTTTGACGCCGGCCTTGGCCGCCCGGCTCTCCACGCTGGCCGACGGCGTGGCAGGCTGGCTGCTTCCGCGCTGAATCAACCAAATGATGCCACCCACGAGGCCCCCAAAGGCCAGGGCGGAAATTACCGTCAACAGCCAGACGGGCAGGGCGAAGCGGCTGGGGCCAACCTCCTGCGGCAGCGGCTGGGGCTGGGGCTGTGGTTGCGGCGGTGGCGGCGGGTAGTATGGCTGAGAAGGCGGTGGGGGCGGTGGCGCCGGGTAGTACGGCTGAGCGGCCGGCGGTGGCGGCGGTGGCGGCGGGTAATACGGCTGAGCCGGAGGCGGGTAGTACGGCTGCGGAGCGGGAGGTCCCCCCGCGGGAGGCGGCGGTGGAGGAGGATAATAGGGCTGAACCGCGGGAGGCAGCGGTGACGGCGGTTGCGGCTGTGGCGGTTGCGGGGGGGGCGCCGCAGCACCACCGGCGGCGGCTTTGGCAGCGCAGTCGGGACAGTCTGAATAGGAGGGGGGAACTTCGCGCCCGCACTGCGGGCAAATCCACGTGAACATTATGCAGGCCTCAATCTTAATGTACCGCTTGGAGAATTCCGGCGAACGAATACATGCGGCCGGCAGCTTCATTATCGCGCCGGAACGAGTGAAACTCCTCCGGCCGGCACATGGTGCAGAGATTCGACCCGTAGATGCGCTCGGGCGTTACACCGGCATCGATGAGCTGCCGGCGGTTGGCCTGGGCAAGATCCACGTGGGCCCTGCCTTGCCGGCCGAACTGCGCAGCCACCTCGGGACCGACCTCATAGCAGCACTGACCGATGCCGGGGCCGATGGCGGCGTGGAGATCGCCCGCGAGCGAGCCGAACTGCGCGCGCATGGCTTCGACGGCGCGCTGGGCGACACCCGCGACGGCCCCCCTCCAGCCGGCATGCACGGCGGCCACGGCGCGATGGCGCTCATCCACCAGCAGAATGGGAAGGCAGTCGGCGGTTCTGACGGCGACCACTGAGCCGGGCGTGTTTTCGAGCAGCGCGTCGCCTGTGCCGAGCACCCCGCAGCGCCCGGCGGCGAGCACGCAGGTGGCCGAGTGAACCTGCCGCAGTGTCGCCAGATTGCCGAAAAGAGAGGGGACGCGCGCCTGTCGGGTGCCGAATCCATGCACCAGCCAGGAGAGCGAGTCAAGCTCGCTAACGCGGTAGATCTGGCGCGAATCCTTGTAGAACACGGTTACGCGGGGTTCTGAATCTGGGCGATACGGATCTGCTGTTTGAAGTTGTCGAGCATGGATTCGTCGAGGCGCACCTCGGTGGGCCGCTTCACCAGGGTGGTCATCCGGTCGATCTTGTCCTGGAGCATGAGCAGCGCATAGAAAAGGTTTTCGGGACGCGGCGGGCAGCCGGTGACATAAACGTCGACGGGCACGATTTTGTCGACGCCCTGGAGGACGGCGTAGGTGTTGAAGGGCCCGCCCACGCTGGAACAGGCGCCCATGGAGATGCACCACTTGGGGTCGGGCATCTGGTCCCAGATGCGCTTGAGGACGGGGGCCATTTTGAGGGTGACGGTGCCGGCCACGATCATCAGGTCGGACTGGCGCGGGCTGGGACGAAAGACCTCCGCGCCGAAGCGCGCAATGTCGAAGCGCGCGGTGCTGGCGGCGATCATTTCGATGGCGCAACAGGCCAGTCCGAAGGTAAGCGGCCAGATGGACGACTTGCGCGCCCAGTTGAACACGTAATCCACCGAAGTGGTGATGAAGTTCTGTTCAAACTGATTCTGAATGAAGGAAGCCACGCGACTCTCTCCTTGCTGCGCTAAAGGGGATTGTAACACCAAAGAGCGCGGGTGTGAGCGCCCTTCCGAGGCGCGAAACGTGGTAGGATGTGACATCGCCACGCGAGTCACAGTGCACTAGCCACAAGAATGACCGCAAGGAGATCGCCAATGAAAGCAGCAGTCTACTACGGGCCGCGCGACGTGCGAGTGGAAACTGTCCCCAGGCCCCCGGCGGGACCGGGTGAGGTGGTCCTGCGAGTGCGTCGCTGCTCGGTGTGCGGCACGGACAAGCGTATCTATACGCACGGACAAAAGAACGTGGTTCCGCCGACGATCACGGGGCACGAAATCGTGGGGACGGTGGATGAGGTTGGCGCCGGGGTGGACGCGCAGATCGCGGTGGGGCGGAACGTCATCGTGGCCACGGTGGTGGGTTGCGGGAAATGCATCTACTGCCAGCGGAAGCAATATAACCTCTGCGACTCATTCACGGCACTGGGGTACGATTACGCCGGGGGGTTCGCCGAGTACGTCAAGATTCCCGCCGCGGCGGTGGCCCAGGGGAACATCATTCCGATCCCGCCCGCCATGGCTTTGGAGCGCGCCGCGCTGGTGGAACCGCTTTCCTGCTGCCTGAATGGCGAGGAATATCTGAACGCACAGCCGGGCGACCGCGCATTGGTGTTCGGCGCGGGCCCCATCGGATTGATGCACGCGGCTATCCTCAAGGCCCGCGGCTGCAGCCTGGTGATTGTGACCGACATCTCCGACGAACGCCTGGCCTACGTTCGGGAATTCGGCCTGGGCCGGACTGTCAACACGGCCGGAGGCAATGCGGTGGAGACGATTCTAGAAGCCGCGGGGGGCGAAAAGTTCGACGTTGCCCTGACCGCCAACTCGGTGAAGTCGACTCAGGCCGATGCATTGAAGTTAGTGCGCAAAAAGGCGCGTGTTTGCTTCTTTGCCGGGATACCCAAAGACGATCCGGTGGTACCCATCGATACTAACTTCATCCATTACAATGAAATCTCCGTTTTCGGGTGCTTCGCCTCGAACCTAAAACATTACCACCAGGCGCTGGAGATGATCGGGCGCGACGACCTTCCCTGGGACCGGTTTGTCACGCATAGGTTCAAGTTAGACGATATGGTCAAGGCCTTCGCGGTGATCGAGGCGGGACAAGGCATCAAGACAGTTATCGACTGCGAGTGACGGCGGCTCGAATGGACAAGAACTCCCTAGCGCAACTCATTGAGGTTTCCCATGTGGTGGGAGCCAATCGGGAGTATGTGCAAGCGGCCGGCGGCAACACCTCGGTCAAGTCACCCGACGGCCGGACGATGGCCATCAAGGCCAGCGGCACCGCCCTGACGTTGATGAGCGAGACGGACGGCTGGGTGGAAATGGACGTGGCCGCGGTCTTGAGCGTCCTGGATCGAACGGACCTGGCCGCGCTGCCGGTGAAGGAGCGCGAGGCGCGGGTGCTGGAGTGCTTGCACGCCGCGGCGGTGGGCGGCCGCGGGCGCCCATCGGTGGAGACCGCGCTGCACGCCATGCTCGGGCGGGTGGTGGTCCACACGCACGCGGTGGCGGCCAACGCCTTGAACTGTGGGCCAGGCCTCCAGGCCTTGACGAAAATCTGCCCGGCGGGCGAATTGCCACCGCTGTGGGTGCCCTATACCGACCCGGGCTGGCGCCTGGCAACCGCGGTCAGGACGGCCGCGGAAGCTTATCGGGAAGAGCACGGTTCGGCGCCAGCAGTCATCTTCATGGAAAACCATGGCTTGCTGGTGGCGGGATCGGACGCCCGTGAGTGCCTGGGGCTCCACGATGAATGGGTGGCGCGGTGCGAGCGGTATTTTTCGCAGGCAGCGCCGCCGGTGCGCCCCGCTCCCGAAACTGGTTCGGCAGCTCTGCGAAAGACCATGGTGGAGCTTCGGCGGGTGTGGCGGGATGCGTTCGGAGCGCGGCCTTTCGCGCGCTTCTCCGCCGATAAGGAACTGGCCGGAGCAGCTTGTGGAGAAGCGGCCGACATATTCGCCGCCGGGTCACTGACGCCGGACCACATTGTTTACACTGGCGCCCATGCCGTGGTGGCTGAGTCACTGGACGAGTTACCCGCGAAGTTACAACCTGCCTTGACAGAAAAGTCATTCCCGCGGGTGGCATTAGTCAGAAATGCGGGAACGTTCGTGCTGGCTGCCGACCCCGCGAAGCTGGACGCCGCCGAGGACCTGGCGGTCGCCGGAGCCAGGATCATCCGCCTGGCCGCCGGACGCGGCGGCGCCCACAATCTATCCCCGAGCTTCGCCGACTTCATCATCAACTGGGAAGCCGAACACTACCGTGCGCGACTGATGGGATCGGCGCAGGCACCACTGGCGGGCCGAGTGGCCCTGGTGACGGGAGCTGCTTCGGGGTTGGGTTGCGGCATCGCCCTGGGATTGGTGGAAGCCGGAGCGGCGGTGGCCTTTTGCGACATCGACGAGGCGGGCGTGGAGACGGCCGCGGCCAGTTGCGCCGACCCGCGCCGGGCGCTGGCCGTGGGCATGGACGTGACCAGCGAGCAATCGGTGACGGCTGCGTTCGATCGCCTTGTGAGCTATTGGGGTGGCGTCGATATCGTGGTTTGCGCGGCGGGCATCGCCCCTCCGTACGAACTGGTCGATATGCCGGTGGACAAGTGGCGGCTGGCCCTGGAGATCAACCTTACCGGCTATTTCCTGGTGGCGCGCGAGGCGGCACGGATTATGCGCGCGCAGGGAGAAGGGGGATCGATGGTCATGCTGTCATCGAAGACCGGCCTGGATGCCTCCAAGAGTAACTCCGCTTACAACGCCACTAAGGCCGGCGAGTTACATCTAATGCGCGGCTGGGCCCTGGAGCTTGGGCCGGACGGCATTCGCGTCAACGCCGTGGCGCCGGGCAACGTTTTTGAAGGCTCGAAGATCTGGAACCCCGAGTACATCAAGGCCGCCGCTAGAAAGAAGGGCATCCAGCCGGAGGAAGTCATACCCTACTACACTTCGCTTACTGCCCTGAAACGCGAAATCAAACGCTCAGACGTGGCAGCGGCGATTGTCTTCCTGTGCTCCGACGCAGCGCGCTGCATCACCGGACAGACGCTGGTGGTGGACAGCGGACAGGTGATGGTGCGATGAACGACACGAAGCAGCTTAGTCAGCAGGAACTGGAAGCAGCGCTTTACGGCGGCTCACTGCAGAGCCGCCTGGAAGCTTTGCGCGAGCTTTGCGGGCGGCTCGGAGATAGGCCGCGCCGGGGAACCAACTGTCACATTCACACCAACGAATCTTTCAGCGTATTCCGGTCGCCCACCGAAGCCGTGTGGCAGGCGGCGCGAGAAGGCCTGGCGGTTCTGGGCATCAATGACCATTACACGGTGGCGGGGCATGAAGAGTTTCGCCGGGCATGCGAGATTGCGGGCATCGACGCCGCGTTTTCGATGGAGGCTGTGGGCATGGACCGGGCTGCCGAAGCTACGCGGCTGCTGCTGAACGACCCCGATAACCCCGGGCGCGTTTACCTGTGCGCGAAAGGCATCACCAGGATTCCGCCGGATTCCTCGATCGCCGCGCAGAGCCTGACTCGAATGCGGGCGGCCCTGGAGCTTCGCAACCGGGAGATGACGGTGAAGGTCGATCAGCTTTTCCGCGAGAGGCTGGAGGCCGAGGGTCCGGCGTGGGAAGACGTTCGCGCTTTGACGCCACGAGGGAATACCACCGAGCGGCATGTGGGATGGGCGGCGCTGGTGCGGCTGCGCGAGATCGCCGCCGCGCGCGGGGCGCCTGTGAGCGGAGTGATTGAGCGCTGCTGCGGGGCCGCTCCGCCCGCGGGGGCGGACGACGCGGCGCTGCAGATTTTTCTTCGCAGCAAGCTACTCAAGGCCGGCGCTCCTTGTTACGTGCGGGAAACGGAAGATGCGTTTGTTTCCTCCGAGGAGCTGCGCGACATGTTCCTGGCTTTCGGAGCTATTCCGACTTATCCGGTGCTGGGCAACCCAGTCACATCCGGCGAGCGCGATGTCGAGGCGCTTTTGGATCGCCTGGAAGCATCGGGTTTTTATGCGATTGAAGTCATACCGCACCGCAATACGCGGGAGCGCCTGACGGAGATTGTCTCCGCGGCGCGCCGCCGCTGGTGGCCGGTATTCAACGGAACGGAGCACAACACACCGGAGGCCCGCCCGCTGCTCGACCCGTTTGCACTCGATCCGGAGTTCGAGCCCTGGTTCCGCCAAAGCACTGCGCTGATGCTGGGCCACCAGGATGCCGTAAGCCGCGGGGAGCCGGGGTTTGTCGAAGAGGAGGGCCATCCGGCGATCTCGGACGCGCGCGCGCGGTTCGAGTATTTCAGCAAGTCATCGACGTAAGTTCAATCTACTAACAGGAGCACAACAGAAGTGGCAAACGCAGAGATTCCGATTGAGGAGCCTAAAGGCAAACTAGGTGTTATGACGGTGGGTCTGGGGGCCGTGGCGACCACCATGATAGCGGGCGTCGAGGCTGTTCGCCGCAAGCTGGCTCTCCCCATCGGCTCCATGACACAGATGGGAACCATTCGGCTCGGCAAACGAACCGAGAAGCGCGTCCCCAAGATCAAGGACTTTGTCCCTCTGGCCAGCCTGGACGACCTGGTTTTTGCGAGCTGGGATCTTTTTACGGACAATGCCTACGAGGCGGCCCTCAAGGCTGGGGTTTTGGACAGCCGGCTGGTGGAGCAACTCAAGGATTTTCTGGTAACGATCCAGCCCATGCCCGCGGCATTCGAGCAGAAATGGGTGAAGAGGCTGCATCCCAACAATGTGAAGACGGGCGCGACCAAGATGGATCTGGCCGAGCAGATCATGGAGGACATCCGGCAGTTCAAGAAGCGCTCCGGAGCGGCCCGCCTGGTTATTATCTGGTGCGCATCCACCGAAGTGTTTATCGAGCCGCAGCCCGTCCATCAGACGCTGGAGCTATTCGAAGAGGGACTCCGCAACAACTCCCCGGATATTTCTCCGAGCATGATCTACGCCTACGCCGCGCTGAGGATGGGTGTGCCGTACGCGAATGGCGCGCCGCATCTGACGGTGGATATCCCGGCGCTGACGAATTTGGCGATCGAGAAACGCATTCCCATCTGCGGCAAGGATTTCAAGTCCGGACAGACCTTCATGAAGACGCTGCTGGCGCCCGGGCTGAAACTGAAGTTACTCGGTCTGAAAGGTTGGTTCTCGACTAACATTCTGGGAAATCGCGACGGCGAAGTTCTGGACGACCCGGAGAACTTCAAGAGTAAGGAGGAGACTAAGTCGTCGGTCCTGGAGCGCTGCATTCAACCCGATATCTACCCGGAGCTTTACGGGAGCTACTACCACAAGGTGCGGATCGAATACTATCCACCGCGCGGCGACGCCAAGGAAAGCTGGGACAACCTGGATATATTCGGGTGGCTGGGCTACCCCATGCAGATCAAGGTCAACTTCCAGTGCCGGGATTCGATTCTGGCTGCGCCGATGGCTTTGGACCTGGTGTTGTTCCTGGACCTGGCTCAACGGTGCCCGGAAATGGCCAAGAAGGGGATTCAGGAGTGGCTGTCACTTTATTTCAAGGGGCCGCAGGTGGCGGCGGGGCTGTATCCGGAGCACGACGTGTTCATCCAGGTGATGAAGCTTAAGAACACGCTGCGGTATCTGCGCGGGGAGGAGTTAATTACGCATCTGGGGTTGGAGTACTACGACTGAGGAGTTCGTGGGGCAGGTTGGCAAGCTGCGCGGCGGTTGTTTACCGGTGCAACTGGCGTGGCGGGTTGCCAACCCGCCGCAGGTTTCCAACCTGCCCCACAATTGCCTATACGCCTAGCCTGGTGCGGCGGAGAAGCTCGCCGAGGGTCTGGTTGGTCTGCGGGTGATAGTCTTTCAACGGGAGGATGCGCTCGTGGATGGCATCCAGGAGCCAGGCGGGTTGCGGGAAGAATAGGGCCTCCAGCTCCGCGGCGGGGGTGATCCAATTCCGCGAGCCGATTACTACCGGCGGGGCGTCCAGGTCGTCAAAACAGAGCTGCGTCAGGCTGGCGGCTACGGTCTGCATCACACAGCCGCGCTCGACCGCGTCGCAGACCAGGAGCACCTTGCCGGTCTTGCGGATGGAGGCCGCCAGCGGCTCGTAGTTCAGCGGGTTGGCGGAACGAAGATCGATCAGCTCGGCTGAAATGCCAAAGCGCGATTGCAGGTCATCGGCAGCCGTCACGGCGGTGTAGAGCGCCGGGCCGAAAGTCATTATCGTCAGATCCTTGCCCTGGCGCTTGATGGATGGCTCGCCGAGATCGATCTCGTAGTATCCCTCCGGAACGCCTTCCTCGACGAACATCTCGCCGTAATCGTAGATCTTCTGGCTTTCGAAGAAGACCACGGGATCGGTTGAGGCCAGCGCGGCGTTCATCATTCCCTTGGCATCGTAGGGCGTCACCGGGTAGACCACTTTCAATCCGGGGATGTGATGCGCCAGCGCGGTCCAGTCCTGGGAGTGCTGCGCGCCGTACTTGGCGCCGACGGAGATGCGCAGCACCACCGGCATGTTCAGTTGTCCGGCCGACATGGCCTGCCATTTCGAGAGCTGGTTGAACAGCTCGTCGCCCGCGCGGCCCATGAAGTCGGCATACATGAGCTCCGCCACGACGCGGCCGCCCTCGAGCGCGTATCCCACGGCCGCGCCGACAATGGCCGCCTCGGCAATGGGCGAGTTGAACAAGCGATGGTAGGGCAAGGCTTCGGTGAGGCCGCGATAGACGGCGAAGGCGCCGCCCCAGTCGCGATTCTCCTCTCCGAAAGCCACCATGGTGGGATCGATCGCGAAGCGGTACAGGAGAGCCTCGAAGAGGCCGTCGCGAATGTTGTACACCTTCATCTTGGGCACGGGTTTCCCATCCTGCGTGGCCGTGCGAACCTTGCCCTTGATCTGCTGCACCCTGGGGTTCTGCGAGAGGTCCTGCAAGAATTCGGGCTGCCGGGAGTCGAACTTCTCGATTCGCCGGTTGGAGAACATGACGGAGCCGACGAGTTCGGAGCCGGGGCCCACGCGCGGGCTGATCTCGAGATCGGCGGCCATGCGGAACATTTCGAAAACCGTGGCCTCGATCGACTCCTTGGTGCTGTCCAGCACGTCCCCGGGGAGCGCCCCGATCTCCAGCATCTTCTTCCGGAAAGCGCGGATCGAATCGGCCGCCAGCCAGTGCTCGATCTCTTCCTTGGAGCGGTAGCTGGACGCGTCGGAAGGCGAGTGGCCGCTGATGCGGTAGGTAACCGTGTCGAGCAGGACGGGGCCGCGGCCTTCCTCGAGCACCCGGCGCTTACGGCGGAAGGCGTCGATGACCGGCAAGGGATCGTAGCCGTTGATGCGCTCGGCGTGCATCTGCTCGGGGTTGACGCCGGCGCCGATGCGGGCGATGAACTGGACCCCCATGGTCTCGCCGAAGGGCTGGCCGCCCATCCCATAGAAGTTATTCATGCAGTTGAAAATGATGGGGAGACCACCGCCGAGCGAAGCATCCCACAGCTTGCGGTACTGATCCATGGCGGAGAAGGTGATGCCTTCCCACACGGGGCCGCAGGCGAAGGAGGCGTCGCCGATGTTGCACACCACGATGCCCGGTCTGCGGTTGACTCGCTTAAAAAGCGCCGCGCCGGGCGCGATGGATCCCGAGCCGCCGACGACGGCGTTGTTGGGGTAAATTCCAAACGGCGTGAAGAAGGCGTGCATGGAGCCGCCCATGCCGCGGTTGAAGCCGGTTTCGCGCGCGAAGATCTCGCTGTACGCCCCATAGATGTAGAAGCGCAAGGCAAGGCCCTTCACCGTCCCCTGGTATCCTTTCTCGACGGGGCCCAGCAGAGCGCCGCCGCGATAGGATTTCATGAGATCCAGGAGCTGCGCATCGCTCCAGCGGCGCATGGCCGAGAATCCTTTCGCCAGGATCTCGCCGTGACTGCGGTGCGACCCGTAGATGTGGTCGTCGGAGGTCAGTGAGAAGGCCATGCCGACGGCGGCGGCCTCCTGCCCGATGGAAAGGTGCGCGGGGCCGGCGTGATTATAAGCCAGGCCTTGAAACGCCCCCTTGGTCTTGATCTCATTGAGAATGGTTTCGAACTGCCGAATGGCGCACATATCCTGCCAGATGGCCAGGAACTCCTCGGGAGAATAGGCCGCAAGCTCTTCCTCCCCCGTGCGCTGATAGGCGTTCACGGGAATATCCGACAACTTGATGGTGTCTCTGGCAAATACTTGTTCCGGTTCTATGACGATTGATTTTGGCATTCCGCCCGACTCCTAATGAATTCCTAAAATTGCCTCCCGCAGCGCTTCCGAGACCGTGGGATGCGGGAACACGATCTCGCTGACATCGGATACGCACATCTCCGTTTCGACCATGACGGCGGCGGCGATGATGAACTCGCTCGAAGCGTCGCCGATGGCATGAACTCCCAGGATCTCACCAAACCGCGCGCCGGCCAGCACCTTTACCATGCCGGTTCCGCTTTCGTGCTCCACCAGAAACCTTCCGGCAACGGCCATGGGCACGACGGACTTGCGGTACTCAATCCCCATGGTCTTGAGCTCCTCTTCGGTCCTGCCCACGGAGGCGACTTCGGGATGGGTGTAGATGACGGCAGGAATCGCCGGGTAGCGTATGCGGTCCTTCTTTCCGAACATGTTGTTGACGGCGACGATGCCTTCGCGCGTGGCGGCATGGGCCAACATACGGCGCCCGGTAACGTCTCCGCAGGCCCAGATGCCGGCGACATTGGTCTTGCCCAGCTCGGAAGTGCGCACGCCCTTGGGACTGAAATCGACACCCACTTCTTCGAGACCCAGCCCGTCCACCACCGGCGCCCTTCCGGTGGCGTTGAGGATGCAATCGGCCGAAGCACTCAATTCCGCACCATCGGCGGCGGCGTAACGAATGGTGTGGCCGTCGATGCCCAGCACTTTCGCGGAAAGGTTGAACTCAATCCCGGCCCGCTTCATGATTTGCAGCAGACGGCTGGAAATTTCGAGATCGCTTCCGGCGGAGATCTGGGGCAGCATCTCATAGACGCCGACCTGAGCGCCGGCCTCGTTGAAGAAGCAGGCGAACTCCAGACCGATGTAGCCGCCGCCGACGACGGCGATTTTCTTGGGGACGCGCGTGAGAGCGAAAACCGTGTCGGAATCGAGCACGCCCTCGGAGGCGATCCCGGGAATCGGCGGCCGGGCCGGCCGCGAGCCGGTGGCCAGCAGGATGTTGGAGGCCTCGTAGCGCTCTGCGCCGACTTCCACCGTGTTGCGCGATACCAGCCGCGCCTGGCCGGAGATGACCTCCACGCCGGCGCGTTTCAACAGGCCCTCGACGCCCCTGGTGAGCGTGGCCACCACGCGGTTCTTGCGCTCCACCACGGTGGGCATGTCGAATTCGACGGAGCCGAGGCGCACACCATAGCTGGCGGCCTGGCCGCACTCATGGAAGAGCCTGGAGGAGCGCAGAAACGTCTTGGCGGGAATGCAGCCGACGTTCAGGCAGGTGCCGCCCATGCGGCCTTTCTCGATGAGGGCCACCTGCTTGCCCATTTTGCCGGCGTGAGCGGCGGCTTCATATCCTCCGGGACCAGCCCCGATCACGATTAAATCGTACATAGCGACTCCACGTTCTCGATTTTCTCCCTGACCACGTTCAGAAATCTCGCGCCGGGCGCGCCATCGATGACCTGGTGGTCGAGCGTGACGGACAGGCCGATGGCATCGATGAATTCGATTCGTCCGTCGCGGCGGACGGGCTTCAGTTGGATGGAATCGACGCCCAGGATGGCGACTTGCGGAGGGTTGAGGAGAGGGGTGAAGGACTCGATCCCCAAGCCGCCCAGGTTGCTGACAGTGAAGGTGGCGCCGGACAGATCATCGACGGAAACCGTGCCTTGCACGGTCCGCTCGGCCAGTTCCTTCATCTTCACGGAAAGCTCGCCGACGGTGAGCTTATGCGCATCCCGGACCACGGGAACCATCAATCCGCGCGGTGTGTCGCAGGCAAACCCGATATGAATTTCGCGGTGCCGGTAGATCCTGCCGTCGATGAACTCGGCATTCACATCGGGGACCTCGATAAGCGCCTGGATGGCGCAGAAGGTCACCAGGTCGTTGATGTTGATATCCGGCACGCCCGTGGAAGCCTTGATTTTGGCGCGCATCAGGAGCAGGCCGCCGGCGTTGGCCGAGGTATGCAGCGTATACTGCGCGGTGGAGGCCAGCGACTCCCTCATGCGGCGCGCGATTTTCTCGCGGATGCCGGACAGGCGGGTGGCCGGGGGGACGAGATCGCTGGAAAGGACCATGCCAGCCGTGCCGGAACCCTCGCCACCAACCTCCATGCCCTCCTGGATGCGCTTGTTGGCCAAAGAGGAGACACGCGGCGACGAGTAATACTGCCGGCGCAGGTCCTCTTCGAGAACCCTGCCGGCGGGGCCGGAACCAGTGACGGACGGGGGATGGAAGTCGTGTTCCGCGGCAAAGCGTCTGGCGCGGGGGCTGAGAGATCCGGAAGGCGCAGCCGGGTCCGGCCGCACCATCTGGCGCCCCACCTCGGGCGGGGCGGGTGTTGGCGTGGGGTGCGCCTCCGGGGCCGCGGCGGCCGCCTGAGGCCGGAAGGCGTCGACGCTCTCGCCCTCCGCTCCTATCACAAACATGTTGGTGAAGACCGGCACCAGGGCGCCTTCCTCGAAGAACGTCTCGAGCAGCATGCCGTCGGCGGGCGCGGTCACCTCGAAGGAGGCTTTGTCGGTCTCGATCTCGGCCACCACCTCGCCGGCGGAAACGTGCTCCCCCTTGTGCTTACGCCATTTCGCGATGAGACATTCTTCCACGGTGTTGCCAAGCTTGGGCACTTCCACGGGAATCGCCATTTACCGGTAGACCTCCTTCAGTTTTGAGCCGACTTCATTCGCCTGCTACAGGGTCACTAGAGTGTTTTCCGCTCGACTTTCGGCAATTGAGTATCCGGCACGCCGGCGCACATGTGCACGTCGAAATCCGAAACATCGTGCAGCGCAAAGACCGGCGCGCCAGCTGTGCGGGACCCCTGGATGCGGAAGAAGTCCGCTCCCTGGACGTCGTCCAGGACGAAAGCCGGTCGCTGGTCTTCCTTCTCAGCCTTAATATCGATGTTGTCGAACTGAATACCCATGACGTGCCGGACGTAGAACCCGTGCGAAGGCATGCTGTGCCTGACTGGCGGCGGGCCGCCCATAGCGCCTCTTCCCTGCTGCCCGGGCGCCCCACCCCTTCCCTGCTGGCCGGGCACGCCTCTTCCAGCGCCAGCGCGCCCCTGCCCTTCGGGGACGAAATCGCCGTTTGGTCCACGGCCGTTGCGGCCCGGCCGCGGCTCCATGACGAACATATCCGGCTCGGGATAGTAGTCCTCGTATTCCGGAGGCTGGTAGGCGGCATCCTCTCTGGTTCCGCCGCCCTGGTGCAGCACCTGGACGTGGCTGATCTTGACGTCCTCGATGTAGTGGCCTGGAATCCCGCTGATGACCGATCCCAGCCTCGATACCGAGCCGGAGCAGACAATGTTGCTGATGATGACGCGCTTGAGCGTACCGATGGGCCGCCCTTGGGGGGTGCGCATGCGCCTGCCCAAGCGCAGGAAGATGGGCGCGCTGATGATGTCCCGCATGGAAATGTTGGTCACGGTTACGTCTTCCAGCAGGGCCCCGTCCACGGTTTCCAGGGCCAGGCCCTGGCACCCCTCGAACACGCAGTTGGAGATGGTGATGTTACGGAAGCCGCCGTCCGATTCGGTCCCGAACTTGATGCGCCCGGTGCCTCCAGCCTGCCTCTTGTAGGTGCCGTCGAGCAGGGTGCCTTCTTCCCAGCAACCGCTAACGTAGCAGTTGGTGATGGTGACGGATTCGGTTTGCTTGGAGGAGCCCAGGGCGTGGTCGGCCTTGAGACAGATGCCGTCGTCCCTGGGCGAATTCACATAGCAGTTGGAGATGCGCACGTTGCGGCAGCAATCCACGTCCATGCCATCGCGATTGGTGTCGATCTTCAGGTTATCAAGCGTGAAGTTGTCGATGCCGGTGGCCAGAATGCCGAAGTGGCCGCCATGCAGGATGGAAAAATCGCGCAGCAGCACGTTATGGCAGTTCTTGAGGCTGATGGACTTGTTGCCCACGCCCGGCGTCTGCGCGCCCTCGCCCCGGCTCAGCGATTTGCCCCAGATGCGCCCGTAGCCGAGAATGGCAATATCGCCCAGTCCTTCGCCCCAGATGAGACTGTTGTGGAAGTGGCTGTGGCCGAAATCCTGGTACTTGTCCCATTCATTGGGCTCGGCCAGGTCGAAGCCACCGGCGGCGCCCTGGGCGGGCGGGTCGGCGGCGATGATGGTGGCCCCTTGATCGAGGAAGAGCGAGACGTGGCTTTTGAGATGGATGGAATAGCAGAGATAATCGCCGGCGGGGAAGAGCACGGTGCCGCCGCCCGTGGCGCTGGCGGCTTCAATGGCCTTGTTGACGGCGGGCGTGTCGAGCGTCTTGCCGTCGCCGGTGGCGCCAAAGGCTCGCACGTCGAAAAAGCCGGAGCCCGGCGGGCTCCCGGCTGCGCGGGCCATCCCCTGCCCTGCCTGAAAGGCCAGGCCAGTTCCGGCCAGTCCCGCGCCGGCGCGCTTCAGGAATTCCCGACGTAGATTTTCACTTGACATAGGTCCGTTCCGGAAAAACAACCAAAACAAAAGTATAGCGAGTTGCGGACCCGATTCGAACCCTGTGGGAGGGAACTACTTCCCCGCGGCGCGTGGATTATTTGTGCGGCTCGTTCTTCGAGTCCGGCGGGTGGGAAGCCGGGGGCGATTCAGGCGGCATTTTGGCGGGGGCGCCGGCGGGCAGCGCTTCCTTGCTGAGATACTCCACGATCACCGAGATGCGGCGATTGGAAGGATCCTCGGGCTCCTTGGGCTTCCGCAAGCGCTGATCGGCGAAGCCGCGAACCTGGGTCACCTGGCTGGGGCCGAGACCATTCTCCTGCATCAACCGTCTGGCGGCGTGGGCGCGATCGGAGGAAAGCTCCCAATTCCCGTAATTACGATTGCGGGCAAAGGGCTTCGAATCGGTGTGGCCTTCAATCGAGATTTTGTTGGGGAGCTGTCCCAACTCGTGGGCCAACCTTATAAGCAGGTCCCTGGCGTTGTCGGTGGGCTCGGCCACGCCGCTGGCGAAGAATGTCCCTTTTTCGGTCTCCAACAGCTCGATGCGCAATCCCTCCGAAGTGACGGTCATCTCGATCTGGTTTTTGAGCTTATCGAAGGTGGCCATTTCGCGGACAGCTTTCTGGAGCTCATCCTTGAGCTTGTCCATGTTGTCCTTGGTGAGGGTGAAGCTATCCCCGGCCCCGGTCTGGCCGCTGCCCACCAGCTTGGAGGTTCCGGTGGGATCTTTGAAGTAGCCGCCGACCGCCTCCCGGATCTGCTTACTGCTGTTGAGCAGCCAGAGCACAATGAAGAGAGCCATCATGGCGGTGACGAAATCGGCGTATGCCACCTTCCAGGCGCCGCCGTGACTGCCGGCGTGAGCGGCTTTTCGTTTGATGATGATGGGACGGACGTTAGCCATGGAAATTGGACCCCATCACGCGGCTGCGGCCGGGGGCGCGGCCGAGGGCGCGGCCTCGGCCGGGGCCGGCGCGGTCTTGCTGCGGCAGGTCTTCTCCACCTCCAAGAAAGACGGCCGGACATGCCCCGGAATGGCGCGGCGCGCCATCTCGATGGCCATGATGGGCGGCACGCCTTTGACAAAAGACGCGATGCACACGCGGAGAACGTAATAGTAGGCGCGCTCCTCATCGGCTGTCCTGGCCATATTGGCGGCTAAGGGACCAACCAGGCCATAGCACAGCAGGATCCCGAGAAATGTGCCCACCAGGGCGGCGGCGACCTTGTGGCCGATCTCTTCGGGCGGCCCTCCCAGAGCCCCCATGGTGATGACCACACCCAGAACGGCCGCCACGATCCCGATGCCGGGCAATGAATCGGCCACGGTGCTCAAGGAGGAGACCGGCTGGGTGGCATCATGGTGGCGAACGTCCATGTCGAGTTCCATCATCTGGTCGAGATCGAAGGGGTCCACAACCGAGCTGGCGGCGGTGCGCAGCGTGTCGCAAATGAACGCCAGAACCTGCTTGTCCCCGATGACTGCCGGGAAAGCGGAAAACAGCTTGCTTTTCTCGGGCTGCTCGATGTCGCCCTCCACGGCCGACAGGCCGTCCCGACGCGCCCGGTTGAACAGCTCGTAGAGCATCTTGAGCGAATCCAGGTAACGCCTGGGGCTGAATTCCGATTCTCCGAAGACTCCCTTGATTCCCTCCACGATTCCTTTGAGAATGTGGGGCCGGTTGGAGATGAGCATAGTGCCCATGGCGGCGCCGGCGATAATCACCAGCTCGGCCGGTTGCAGCAGAACCAGGATGTTGCCTTTTTCCATGAGGTAACCGGCGACCACTGCACCGAAGACCACCAGTATTCCGATAATTGCGAACATGGCTGTTGACGCCTTTATCCCGTCCCACGCAATTTAAAAGACGACCACATGGTCACAACCTTCCCGCAGAGTGATGGCCAGGGCTGCTTCCACCCGGCTGAGCAGAGACTCCGCGGTGTCGCCGGCCTGCCCGGCCGCTCCGCCAATGGACACGGTGAACGAAACATGGTCCCCCCACCAGGGAACCGACGCGGTGTTGACGACCCGCTTCAACATTTCGGCAACCCGGGCGAGCCCATCCGCGGGACAATCCCTTACCAGGGCGGCAAAGGCGTCCTGGGACCAGCAGCCCACCACGTCAGCCTGGCGAAGGTTCCTGTAGAGAGTTTGCGCCACCACGCGCACCACGGCGCGAGCCGCCTGGTTGCCGTGAGATAGCCGTATCTGGTCCAGATTGTCGATCACCACGCCCAGGACACCGAATGGATCGTGGTTTTCCACAAAGTCGGCAATCCCGGCGCTGACGTGGGAGAGCAGGGACGGGCGATCGGAAATGCCGGTCAGGGGATCCACGCAGTCGTGCACCGCGCGCTCGTTGGGATGGACATAAATATCGGGCAAAAGAATGCGTTCCTGGAAGCTCTCGGCGGCGCCGATGATGCTCCCCCTGGCGTCGCGGATGGGGGTCACTTGAAGATGCACGGGAACGCGCTGGCCGTCTTTGTGACGCAGGAAAACGTCGGCCTCGCGCGCTTTGCCGTCGCGCATGGTTTCCACCAGGGGACAGCCACTGTGGCAGAGGACCGTACGATTCGCATCGCAGTGCATGAGCAGGTCATCCTGGCAGGCTCGCCCGAGGACATCCTGCCGGAGGCGCCCGGTGATGGTCTCGGCGCCATCGTTCCACAGAAAAATCCGGCGCTGGCGATCCACGAGATACACTCCGGTCGCCAGGCTTTCGAGTACCGCTCTGTAGACCTCCGGGTCTACGGCCGGCATGTCAGGTTCCTTAATCATGTAAGGGTAGAGCTTCGCCCTACTTCTTTATCGACCAACCTGGCCGCAATTGCAGCCAAGATGCGGAAAAAATCATGGCCAAAGAACGCGAATTGAAAACAAGACACGTGCGGCTCAACAACGGATGCCGCGCCTGGTCGAGACGACACGCCCGTGGGCCGCTTCCCATTAGCGCGTGTGATATAAACGGGTGGAGGAGCCGGAGACACAACTAAACACACTGCTTTGGTCCCGTCCGCCAAGAGACATGCCTCGGAACCGTGGCCCCAGAAAGAACGCGTGGCCGGCGACTGCGACATCCTCAAAGCGTCCGAAACCACCCCCGGCCGGCAGCGTTGCCTCGGGCCCGCCAGACACGGGGCCAAAGGGGCAGGCGGGCCTTCTGGACCGGATGGGTGGGCTGCTGTGCCGCGTGCAAAGCCATTCGACGGCCGCATCCCTGATTTATCTCGCCATCCTGCTGACCTTCGCTCTCAGGTATTTGCTGGTCTCGCTATCGCGCAGTTGGTTCTTTTCGTCCGACGAGTACGTGATTGCCGGTGAGGTGATTCGCTTTCTCAACCTGGATCTGCACCAACGCTTCTTTGACATGCCCGGCACGCCGCTGATGATGCTTTCGGCGGGTCTTTGGTCCCTATTCTATCCGCTCGAAACCTGGTTCAGCCCGGACCCTTCTTCCACCGACATCACCGCCTTCACTTTCCATCACCTGACCTGGTTTTTTACGCTCCTGCGGTCGTGCACGATATTCTTCTACGCAGGCTCGCTGGCACTTCTCTTTCCGGTTGCCAGGCGAGTGCTGAACCATGCCGGCGCGTGTGTGGCCTGTCTGCTGCTGATGATGTCGTCGAACTATGCGGACAACAGTTCATTATGCCGGGTGGAATCCCTGGCCATCTTTCTGGCCCTCTCCGCTCTGCTGGTGACGTACCGCGCCCTCGAGAAGCTTCCAAACCGGCTGGGAGCGCGCCCCTCGTGGCGGGATCCGATGATACTCGCGGGCCTTCTCGTTGGAGTTTCCGCGGCGGCCCGGCTGCACTCCATCATGGCATCCATGCCGCTGCTGGTGTTGATCCTGCTCTTCGACGAACGAACGCGGCGCCGCCAGCAGTACCCGCGCTGGACGCTCTCGGCCGCGGTATTTCTGTTGCCGGCGATGTTCGTGGGAGGGGCCCTCTGTTATTGGTGGGCCAAAAGCCGGGTCGCCCCTGATTTTCCGCACGCAGCGGCGTTGCTGACCAAGGCTGGAATGGCGCTCGCCGCGATGCCGGTTGCCGCGGTGTTGCTTTACCACATCAAAAGGGCTCGCCCGGCGCTTCTCCGCGTGGCCAGCCCCGAGGCGATCAAAATCGGGATGGGTTGTATCGGCGGTTTCCTGCTGACAAACTTCACCATGATTCCGCAATACCGCTACTTTCTGGACAGCGTGGAGGGGTACAGTGGAAACTACATCGATTGGCAGCGGACCACGTGGCCGCTGTGGACCAATATTCGCTGGTACGTCGGCTTTTACCTCAAGGTTTTTGCACCCGACACAGTGGTAGCGATCTTGTTGGCGACTTCTGTGATCTGGATCGTGGTATCGCGCAACCGAAGGCTATTACCATACTTATTCGCGTTTATGCTATTCTTTGCATCCAAACCCCTCAACCTGAGAGCCGATGCTCACCATACGCTGCCCTGGCTCCCGGGTTTTGCCATACTTTGCGCCTTTCCGGTGGCAGAAATCTACTCCATTCTCGCCAGCCGCGCCGCCATCCGCCCAAGGTGGAAGCTGGTGGCGCCGGGCGCCGCAGCGGTCTTGTTCGCGGCTGTTGCTCTACAGCTCACAAACGGCCCGCGCCATGCTGCCGAAGTCTCACAATACTCGCAAGCGCGGCTTCAGCACATATCCGAAGCCACGGACTGGATCAAGCTCAATACTCCCTCGAATGCGACTGTGGCCGTGAGCTACTTTTGCTTCAACCCGGATGTTTTCTATGTTTGGTTACAGGGGATGGGCATTCCCGTGCCGTATTCGGAGTTGGATGGACGGAGATACATCATCTGGTGGGGCAAGCGCAACGAGCTTGAGGGCCTGGCGGGATATGCCTGCGGCACCGGCGGAGGCACTGGGTTTTTCGACAATCTTAACAAGCTGGCCGTCGCGGACCCGAAGCAAGTGGTCGACGTGTATCACGATGCGGCTTTCCAGCGCGTCGCCTCATTTGGAAACGACTTCAATGCGATCGATCTGTTCCGCTTTGATTTTCGCCCTCCCGTCAAGATCCACTGACGCAAGGCTGCCCGGACCGGAGCCGATGGATTTGCCGCCGGCGGCGCCTACTGGCTTCCCAGTCCCACGAAGAATACGCCCAGAAGGATCAGCGCCAGCCCCAGGAACTTCTGGCGGGTAAACGCCTCTTTGAAGAAAAGGCGCGCCCACAGCAGCGTCCAGACGTAACCCAGCGAGACCATGGGGTAGAGCACCGAAAGCTCGCCATGCCGTATGCCCAGGACGAAGACATACCATGACACCAGGTACACCGCGACTCCCGCCGCCAGCTTGATATTGAAGATGTGCCAGAAGCCCCGGTGGAGCTCCAGCGCGCCCAGTTTGAGCAGCACCGCGCCGGAGGAGCCGATGAGCGAAGCCACCAGCATGAGCAGCATGGAGCTGACGGGTGTGCCGCTCACCGCTTGCCTCCGCTCCCCAATACGGATACGCCAATGACGATGATGGCGATGCCAGCCAGCTTGTAGGGGTTGGGCTGGTCATGGAGAAGGACGAGCGAGAGAACGGTGACCCACACGTAAGTGAGCGCGATCACGGGGTAGAGGAGGGAAAGTTCGCCATCCTTGAGCGCCAGGACCAGCAGCACGGTGCTGAGACCATACAGCACCAGACCACTCAACAATGCAAGGTTGGTGAGCATTCCGATCAACCCGGGGTGCGCCAGATGGTTGGCGCCGAGCTTCATGAAGATCTGCGCCGCGGCCCCCAAAATGGTGCAACCGAACACGAGCAACACGGGCCGGCGAGGCGCGGCACCGGTTTGGCTTGTGCGGTTGGCGTGAGTGCCGTTCAATCTTCAACAGGATAACAGGGTTTTGGGTAGAATAAGTATCTGTGGATCAAGATAATGTGATCGTGGCGGAGGATCGGCGGGGCGACGCCCCGGCGTCCGCACGGTCCGAGCCGCAGCGCGGGTTCATCGCGGAGTGGACCGTCACCATCATTCTGCTGCTGTTCGGCACCACCAGCCTGGTGCAGGCATTCGTCATTCCCACCGGCTCCATGGAGGACACGCTTCTGATCGGCGACCACCTGCTGGTGGACAAACTATCGTACGCGCCCTCGGGCGTGCTCTCGAAGCACATTCTGCCTTACGACGACCTGCGGCGCGGCGATATCATCGTTTTCCGCTACCCCGTGGATATCCAGCAGACTTTCGTGAAGCGCGCCATCGGCATCCCCGGAGACCACATCCGGCTGGTAGACAAGCAGCTCATCCTGAACGGCAAGCCGGTCTTGGAGCCATACGTGTATCACAAGACGGGGTACATCGACTCATATCGCGACAACTTCCCCAGCGACCCCAACGTGCACGTGGTCGATTCGGCGCTGGACATGCTACAGAACCACGTGCAGAATGGCGAAGTGGTGGTGCCGGCGGGATTCGTTTTCGCCATGGGCGACAACCGCGATTCATCCCTCGACAGCCGCTATTGGGGCTTCGTGCCGCGCGATAACATTATAGGCAAGCCGCTGATCGTCTACTGGTCGTACGACGCGCCCACGGAAGCTCTGGCCAGCCCCTCCATCGGGATCGACCATATCCTCGACCTGGTTGAGCATTTCCCCACCAAGACCCGCTGGCGCCGGACGCTGCGGTTGATCCGCGGCTACCCCCTCAAGTAAATGAACCCTCATCATTACGGGCTGATCCTCGCCGGAGGACGCGGAACGCGCTTCTGGCCGCGGAGCCGCAAGCGCTCCGCCAAGCAGGTGCTGGATGTGGCGGGAGAGCGATCTTTGATCCAAGCCACGGTGGAGCGGCTGGGGCCGGTGATTCCTCCCCAGCGAATGTGGATTCTGACCAATTCGCACCTGCGGCGCACGATCATCGGCCAGCTTCCGGAAGTTCCGCGCAACCAGGTTCTGGCGGAGCCCGTGCAGCGCAACACGGCGCCGGCCATCGGCCTGGCGGCGCACATCCTCCACTCGCTGGATCCCGATGCCGTGATGGGCGTGTTCCCATCCGACCACGTGGTGGGAAAGCCGGGCACATACCGCGCCGTGCTGAAAGCCGCGTTGAAGGCCGCCGCGGCCGGCAAACTGATGGTGGTGGGCATCCAGCCGCGCTGGCCGGAAACCGGCTACGGCTACATCGAATTCCCGCGCGGAACCAAGGCCGGGGCGGAGGCGCTTCCGGTGCGCCGTTTCCACGAGAAGCCGGCGATGGCCAACGCCAAGCGCTATGTGGCGGCGGGCAACTTCTACTGGAACTCCGGCATGTTCTTCTGGCGCGCCGATGCCGTGCTGGACGAACTCCGCCGCCACCTGCCCAGAACCGCGACCGTGCTGGCTTCCCTGCCCCGATTCGGATCCCGCCGCTTCTCCGCGGCCCTGAAGCGGGCCTTCCCGCTGTGCGACAACATCTCGATCGATTACGCCGTGCTGGAGAAGGCCGGGCCCACAGGGCACCCCGTCAGCGGCATCGCCGCCGGCGATTTCGGCTGGAACGACGTGGGAAGCTGGAACGCGGTTTACGAGCTGCTGCCGCGCGACGCCTGCGGCAACGCGACGGCGCCCGACTCGATCTGCCTGGATGCGCACAACAACTTCGTGGATGCCCGCGGAAAAGTCGTGGCCCTGCTGGGGGTGCAGGACCTGATTGTGGTGGACACGCCGGACGCCCTGCTGGTAGCCGGGCGGGACCATGCACAACGAGTTGGTGAAATCGTCAAAGCCCTCGAGAAGCGCGGGCGCCACGATCTGCTGTAACAGCGCGGATGTCCGGCTGCCATGCCAGCGGAACTTCCGGCCGCGGGGCGGCTACCTCGCCGGCACCACGCCGGGAGTGCCCGAGGGCGCTCGGGCAACTACGGCCAGGGCGGACAGATAGAACAGGCCGCCGATGATCAAGGTCTGGATGAGGCCAAGATAAATGGAGCAGACCAGCGCCCCCACCGAACCGAGCACGCTGGCAGCGGCATTCAGAGACCAGGCCCAGCGGACGGAAGGGGCGTGCCACTCCTCGAGGCGCGCGAGCCCGGTGGGAAAAGGCATGCCCATCACCAGGCCCAGGGGCGCGATGAGCAACACCGCGATGAGCACTTTCAACGCCATGGGGAGCCACACCAGCGCGCCCAGCAACCAGGAGGCGACGAGCGCCAGCAGGGCCGCCAGCAGGGCCACCGTGCCCAGCGTTTTGATGAGGCGGCCTTCGTCCTTCCCCAGGGCGCGCCGGCTCAACGCGCTTCCCACGCCGCTCGAAACCAGCATGGAGAAGATCACCACTGTCAAGGCATAGGTGGGATGGCCCAAAAAGAGGACGAATTTTTGGATCAGGCCGACTTCGATGAGGATGTAGCCAGCGCCAATAAACAGGAAATAGAGCAGGAATCCGAGCACGCCGCGCCGGCGGGGGAGGCGCGTGCCCAGCACCAGCGGCGGCAGGACGAGGATCAGCAGGGTGGCCAGCAGGCTCACGCCCATCAGGCCGAACAGCAGGGGCACGGCTTTGTTGACCTTGTAATCGGCGGTGTCGTGCGAGGCGGTCTTGACGAAGGCCCACAAGTCGCGCGGCTGCACGGAGTAGAAAAAGAACGGGCGGTTGTCGCTGACGGGGGTGATGTCGAAGGTGTAGTTGCGCTCGTAGTCGTCGGGATTGGGACTGTGGAGCAGGTCGTAGAACTGGTTGCGGACGTCGCGGCCGGGAAGGTATAGGGCGCCCATGCCGGCGGCCGATAACAACGCGCGGGCGCGCCCGATATCGGCTTCGCTGAAGGGCTTTCGAGAAATCAGCACGGTGTCGCGCGCGCCCCAGCCGGCGGTGGAGCCCTCGCGGCCGATTATGAAATGGCGCCAGGCGGCGGCTTCACCGAGTTGGCGGAGCGCTTCCATGGCCAGCGAGACCAGGCGCAGAGATTCGCGCGGCGGGTCGAGGCCCCAGCGGGTCATGGCCACCATGCCGTCGGCGGTGAGATGCGAGAGGTAATCGCGAAAGGCGTCGGTGGTATAGAGGTTGTTCTCGGAAAGGGCGAAGGCACCGGCCGCGGTGGCGGCCCAGGTATCCACCAGGGTGGCCTGCAAGACCTGGTACTTATCGGTGGTGCGGCGCACGAAGCTGCGGCCGTCCTCGACGAACATGTGGACATCGGGGCGAAGGTAGAGACCACGGCTGAGCGCAGGGAAGCGCTGGCGCATGATGGTGGTGGCAATGATGGGATTGATTTCGACGCCGGTGATGTCGTGGCTGCCGGAAGCCAGGGCGCGCGCCACGTCCCAGCCGCCGCCGGGCCCGATGATGAGGGTCTTGGCGCCGGGCCGGACGGCATAGGGAAGGCTGGGGCCTTGTTCGAGCAGGTCGCGGCGATCGCGCGGGGTGAGGTGGTCGAAATCGAAATCGGCGATGGCGGTGGAGGCGTCGGCATCAATGAAGATGGTGTCGCGGCCGTCGTCGGCGTTGTGGACAATGGCCACGCGCGAGAAGTTGTTCCACTTGACGAACCATTCGTGGGCCAGGGTCTGGCCCTTGGCGTGGCTGATATCGATCACCGGGTGGTGCTGGTTGTAAGCCAGAAAGGCCACCAGCGCCAAGGCCAGCGCCACCGAGCCGCCGCGGCCGGTGACCGACCCGGCCATGCTGTACCAGATGGCGGCGGCGGTGGCAAAGACGATGGCGGCGCAGACCACCGTGCTGGGACCGCCGAACTGATTGAGCAGGGGAACCAGCAGCAGGCACCCGCCGGCGGCGCCCAGAAGGTCGCAAAAGTAAACGCGGTTGACGCGCTCGATGGTCTCCGAGATGGCGAGGGAAACAATCGTCCCGGAGAGGAAAAACGGCAGGGCGGTGGTGAAGTAGATGAGGGCCAGGTCCCAGTTCGAGGGGTTGTTCTTCTGGGCCAGTATGACCCCCAGCGCAAGAAGCACGAAGAAGCTATTAATGGCGCTCAGAAAGCCCAGACGAGCGAACAGGGGGGCCTTCCAGCCAGCTACGACGTAAGAGAAGACACCGCCCGCACCCAGGCCGAAGAGGGCGATGGAGATGGCCAGGAAAGCAAAATGATAGTAGAAGACCACGGAGAAGATGCGCGTGAGCGAGAGCTCGAGCAGCAGCGCAGCCATGCTGGTGAGGCCTACGCACAAGTAGACCTGGGACCAGGGAGTGGGCGGCGGTTTTGGGGAGCCATGGGGACCAGGCATGCCCGGCCCCTACTGGACGGCGATCTGGGCGCTGTTGCTGACGCTGTCGGGGAAGACCAGGGTCACGCCGACAATGCCGCTGGGAACACCGGCCGGTATGGTGACATTGACCTGGTACAGGCCGACGGAGCCGGGGCTCAGCCCGGCATAGGAAGGCGTGGCCGCGATGGTTCCAAACAGACCGCTGCCAAAGTCGACCACAGGCGCAAGGCAGGGTGGCGAGGCGGGACAGGTGGTGAGGCGCGCGAGCGGTTCGGAACCCGGAGCCGGCACGTTGGTCCCCACCGCCGGATTCGTGGGTCCCAAGCCGATCGTGTAAATAGTCAGGGTGTCGCCCACCTGGGCCGGATGGGATACTGCCCCGGGCCCGAAGTACCCCACCGGCGCCGGATAGCTCAGGTCTTGGGCGTTCTGAATCGCTCCGAAACCGGTCCCGCCGGCCAGCAGTATCCGCGGGGCCCGGCTGGCCACCTGCACCGACACGGTATTGCCGGAGAGCCCGTCGCCTTGGACCTGGACCAGCGCCGTTCCCACAGGAGTCTCCAGGGGGACCTGGAACGCAATCTGATAGTAACTGGAGAAGTACAGGGGCGCGGCGATTCCATTCACCAGGACCGAGGAGGTGGAACCGGAATCGGTGATTTCGGTGGCCAGGGGCACGCCGGGGCTGAAAGCGATGGGGCTGGCAAACCAGAACTGTTCGCCAAACACGTCCACGATGTCGCCGGGCGCCACGGGCTGTCCGCTGCCGAAGACGGCATTGTCCACCACTCCCATATAGTTGGCGAGGGGCGCGCCCTGGGCGACCACCTGGAAACTGACGGGGACGCTGACCGTGCCATTAGCAGCGTTGGAAGCGATGGAAACCGAGCCGGTGTAATAGCCGGGCGCCAGCGTACCGGGATCGAGCGTGATGGCGGCCCAGCCGCCGGAATTGACGGTGGCGGTCAGCCACGTGCCGCCGTCGGTGGTGGTGGAGCCGACGGTCCCAATGGAAAGGCTTCCCTGCCCCAGGTTATTGAGCGAAATCTGCATGGGGAGCGGCGCGGCACCTTGGGCGAGACGTTCCGTGACCTGGCTCGGAGACGCTTGCGCAATGGGCTGGGTGGTGATGTGCATGGTGACGGGAATAGTCTGGTTGTCGGGCGCGAAGCTGGAACCGCTGATGACCAGCGATCCATTGTAGGTGCCCTGGGCCATGCCGGTGGGCGGCGCCACATGCACGTTGTAAGGATAGGTGAACCGGAAACTGCCCGTGCCATTCACCGCCAGGCTGAGCCAGCGGTTGCCGTCCTGGGTGGTGGCGACCCCTGTCAACGGGCTATTGGTGGAGAACGAAACATCGCTGGTTGAGGCGGGCGCGACGTACACACTCAGGGCGCCGATGCGCACGGTCACGGTGATGGTCTGCGGAGCGTCGACGATGTTGGCGGCGCCGTTCACGGTCACGCTGGCGGTGTACGTGCCGGCCGCCAGCGCGGATGTGTTGAGCGTCAACTGGAGAGGAATGCAACTGGAGCTGGCGGTAGTAGTGGTGCAGGCGCGGGGCGGCCCGAAGGATGTAGCAATCCATGAAACGGACGACGCGGGATTGCTGAGCGAGAGCGAGCCATCCCCGGCGTTATAAGCCTCCACTATCTGGGTGCCTCCGTTGGCGCCAACGGGCAAGGGGACGGGAACCACGGCGGTGTTCACCAAGCGCAGCATCGGCGCGGCGTGGAGGAGAGTCGCGAAGCCCAGAGGGACCAACGCGGCGCGCAGGAGACGGCGCGGCATCAGACCCACTCCAGGGCCCCCTTCTTGTAAGCCCAGATGTAGCCGACAATCAGGATGGCCAGGAAGACGGCGACTTCGGCCACTCCAAACCAGCCCAGGGTGCGGTAGCGGACCGCCCAGGGGAACAGGAAAATGGTTTCGACGTCGAAGATTACAAACAGGATGGCAATGATGTAGAAGCGCACGGTGTAACGGCCGCGCGAGTCCGAAGCGGCCTTGATGCCGCACTCGTAGGCCTCGAGCTTGACGCGGGACGGGGCCGAAGGGCGTATGAACATGGCCGCTGCAATCAGCACCACCGGGAACAGAATCGCAATGAACAAAAAGATGAAGATGGGGACATAACCGCTCGGCATGCGACCACTATAACATGCCGAGACGGCTTCCCAACGCGCGTGCGGACGCAGCGGCCAGCGGGCTCAGCGTGGCCGCCGCGCGCGGCGGCGGGAGCGTCCTAAAGCGAGCAGCACAGCACCGGCGCCGAACAGCACCAGCGTCCCGGGCTCGGGAACAGGGTCGATTCCAACGAAGCTCTGGTTGTCGGTATCCGGGACAAAGACTACGGTGTTCCGGTTAGGGCTCGCCTCAAAGCTGCTGTAATCTGTTTGTGCCAGAGTCACAAAGTTCGCGGCGGCCGGATCGGGGTTCGAAATGTTGTAAGGAGAATCACTTGGCAGAGAATCCATGACCTGCCAGATGGCCATGGTAATGGGGCCCTGGACGGTATTCACAAAGTTCGACAGGTTGGCGCCAGTTTCGTTCAGGCTCTCGTAGCCGTTAGAAGCAACATAGGTATTCAGAGCGATCCCGTCGGCCACGGCATCGGAAAGAAACAAGGAGGCCAGGAAAGCCGCCTCTTCCTCCTGCGTCCCCGATGGCGCCGCGTCGGTGCCGTCGTAGGAGGTATCCCAGTTGCTAGACAAGTTGCCGCTGAGGCAGAAGAACAACGTGATCGACGAGCCGGTCAGCGTGCCCGCGTAAGGTCCGGCGGGTACAGCAACCGCGCCAGTGGGCTCCCCGCTGGGCAGGTAATTCTCCGAGGTTGGGTTCCCCAATACGAAGACGGTGGTGCTGGCGTTGAGCGTGGTGCCGAGAGCCAACACGCAAATAGTTAATGAAATCAAACGATTTCTAAGACTGCAATATGGTAAATGCATATATTTCTAACTTCATCGTGGCAGAAGCGGGTGCAAGAACCTATAGAACCAAGGGGGGCCAGACGTATGGTTACAGTCCTGTGCGTTCCGGGCAGGCGTACCGGTACTAATCGCCAATCAGGGCGCGCGCGGCCCGACTCGGGGCTTGATTCCGAGAGACAATAGGATGGCCGATGCCTTCCGATCCGCGCGTGGTTTACTCCCGGCTTCTGGACGAGCGGCGCGCCGACATTGCGTGGCGCGAGCGGCGCCACCGGATTCTCGGGTATAGCCGGCTGGCGGCCGTCACGGGCGCGGCGGCGGTGGTGTGGCTGGCGCTGGCGGGGCGACTTTCGATCGTGTGGATGGCCGTCCCGATAGCCGTCTTCGCCGCACTGGCGGTGATCCATGACAAGCTTCTGCGGCTGCTGGAGCGGCGGCGGCGCGCGCAACGATTCTTTGAAAGAGCGCTGGCGCGGCTGGATGGCAAATGGGCTGGTAGCGGGGAGCCGGGCGACCGGTACCTGGACGCGGCGCACCCCTACGCGCGCGACCTGGACCTGTTTGGGCCGGGATCGCTGTTCGAACTTCTATCGACGGCGCGGACCCACATCGGCGAGGATACGCTGGCGCGGTGGCTGCTGGCGCCAGCCGGCCCGGAAACCGTGCGCGCCCGGCAGGAAGCCGTGAGCGAGCTGCGCCCGCGGGTGGATTTGCGCGAGGACCTGGCGGTGCTGGCGGAAGAGTCCCGGACGGGAGTGGACCCGGTGTCGCTGGCGGCGTGGGGCGAGGCTCCGGGGTTGCTCGAGAGAGGCCGGCTGCATGCCGCAGTGCGGGCGATCACGGCGCTGGGGGTGGCGGGAGCCGCGGCGATCCTCACATACTTGTTGAGCCAGATGGGAGCCTTCCGAATATCCGAGCCGGCCTCCGTTGTGCTGCGCGACTTCTTTCTGGTTGCGCTGGCGGTCAACGCAACGTTTCTGTATCGCGTGCACCAGCGGATCGGGGCCGTGGTGACGGCGGCGGAAGAGGCTGCGCACGAGTTGAAACTGCTCTCGGAGGTACTGCTGCGGCTGGAACGCGAGAGTTTCCAATCGCCGCTGCTGGCGGCGCTGCGCGCATCGCTGGATACGGAGGGCGCGCCGCCTTCCAAGCGCATCGGCCGGCTCAACCGGCTGATGGAGCTGCTGGAATCGCGCGATCACCTGCTGGTGCGGCTGGCGGAACCGTTTGTGCTGTGGACCACGCACCTGGCCTTCCACGTGGAGGCGTGGCGGCGGCACTCGGGGCCGGTGGTTCGCAGATGGCTCACGGCCACGGGCGAGATGGAGGCGCTGTGCTCGCTGGCGAGCCATGCGTTTGAACATCCCGACGATCCGTTCCCAGAGTTTAGCGGAGAGGGAGCGCTGCTGGAAGCGGAGGCGATTGGGCATCCGCTCATCGAGGAAAGGCGGGTGGTGCGCAACGATGTACGGATTGGCGGTCGAGCGCCGGCCGGGCCGCGGGTGCTGGTGGTGAGCGGCTCGAACATGTCGGGCAAGAGCACGCTGCTGCGCACCCTGGGAGTGAATGCGGTGCTGGCCCAGGCGGGTGCTCCGGTGCGGGCCAGGCGGCTGCGGATGTCGCCGCTGGCGGTGGGCGCGTCCATCCGGGTGACGGATTCGTTGCAGGGCGGCGTATCGCGGTTTTACGTGGAGATCCTGCGGCTGCGGCAGATTTTGGATGCCACTGCGCAGCCGGGCCCAAAGGGCGCCCCGGTGCTGTTTCTGATCGACGAATTCCTGCACGGCACGAACTCGCACGACCGGCGCATTGGAGCAGAGGCGGTGGTGCGGAGCCTGGTGGAGCGGGGCGCAATCGGGCTCGTCACCACGCACGACCTGGCGCTGGCGGATATCGCCGGCGTGCTCGGGGAGCGAGCCGCCAACGTGCATTTCGAAGACCACATCGAAGACGGCCGGATGGTGTTCGATTACGTGATGCGGCCGGGGGTGGTGCGGAAGAGCAACGCCATCGAGTTGATGCGCTCCGTGGGGCTGGAGATTTGACGGCCGAGTCCATCCGCGAGCTGGCGCACGAATGCGGTTTCGAGCTGGCCGGAGTGGCAGCCGCGGAGCCGGGCCCAGAGGGCACCCCGGAGCGCGCCTGGTATCACGAGTGGGTGGCCTCGGGTTTCGCCGGGGAGATGCGGTACCTGACCGGCCACGGCGCGGCGGCGCGCGACGATCCGCGGAACCTGCTGGCCTCGGCGCGGTCGGTGGTTTCGGTGGGCAAGCTGTATAACACGCGGTGGCCTTACTCGACGCAGTTCGAGGCCGGCGGAGCCGGCGGGCGGGGATGGATCTCGCGCTACGCCTGGGGCGAGGACTACCACGGCGTGGTGCGCCGGGGCCTGGAGCGGCTGGACGGCCTGCTGCGGGAACGCGCGGGCGCGGAATTCGAATCCAAGATATGCGTGGATACCGCGCCGCTGCTAGAGCGCTCCTATGCGCGGATGGCGGGGCTGGGCTGGATCGGCAAGAACACCTGCCTGATCAACCAGGCGAAAGGCTCGTGGTTTTTTTTGGGAGAGCTGCTGGTGTCGCTGGCCATCGAACCGGGCCCCGCGGACGCGCCGCCGCCCGACCGCTGCGGGACGTGCCGGCGCTGCATCGACGCCTGCCCCACGGCGGCCATTGTGCCGGCTGGGGCGGGGTTCACGGTGGATTCCCGGTTGTGCATTTCGTACCTTACCATCGAACTGCGCGGCGCAGTGGCGGTGGAGCGGCGGGCGGGAGCGGGCGGGCACGTTTTCGGGTGCGACATCTGCCAGGACGTCTGTCCGTGGAACCGGCGCGCCCCGGTAACCGGCGACCCGGCGTTTGAGCCGCGGGAGTTCGCGCCGCCGCTCGAAAAACTGGCGGCGGTAACCGGGGACGAGTTCCGCTCGATCTACCGCGGCACGGCCGTCACGCGCGCCAGGTACGCGGGCTTCTTGCGCAACGTGGCAGTTGCGATGGGCAACCGGAGGCTGGAGAAATTCCGCGCGCCGCTGAAAAAACTGGCGGCTGCCGGGGACGCGATGGTGGCGGAACATGCGCGTTGGGGGCTGGAGCAATTACGATGAAAGCATGAGACTCCTGATGCTGGCCCTGATCGCGCTGGCGCCGCGGCTGGCAGCCCAGGAGTCGCTGGCCGCGGAGGGGTTCGACCATTTCTACAACCTGGAATTCGACCAGGCCAGCGCGGATTTCGAGAAAGCCATCGCGCAGAATCCCGATTCGCCGGACTTGCATAACCACCTTGCGCAGACCATTGTGTTTCGCGAAATGTATCGCGACGGGGCGCTCGAAAGCGAACTGGTGTCGGGGACGAATTCCTTTCTACGGCGGTCGAAGCTGAACCCGGCGCCGGAGACGGAGAAGCGGTTCCTGGATGAGATCGGCAAAGCCATGGCGCTGTCGGAGGCGCGGCTCAAGAAAAACCCCAACGACACCGGTGCCCTGTACGCGCTGGGCATCTCCTACGGGCTGCGCTCGAATTATTACTGGGTGGTGAAAAAGGCGTGGCACGATTCGCTCAAGGACGCCACCGCCGCGCGGCGCCTGCACAATCGCGTCAGCGAACTGGAACCCAACAACGTGGACGCGCGGCTGGTCGAGGGCCTGGACGACTACATCGTGGGCAGCCTGCCATGGGGATGGCGGATGCTGGGGTTCCTGGTGGGCATCCACGGCGATCGGGAAAGAGGCATTCGCACGGTCCAGGAGGTTGCCAGGAACGGCACACTCAACCGCGTGGAAGCCGAGGTCTTTCTGGGGGCGCTGTACCGGAGGGAAAACCGGCCGCGCCAGGCCATCCCGCTGGTGACGGACCTGATCCAGAGATTTCCGCGAAATTTTCTGTTGCGCCTGGAGCTATCGCAGATGTACAGCATGGCGGGCGACAAGACTCACGCGCTGGAGGCGGCGGAAGAAGTGGCCCAGTTGAAGGCCCGGCATGCGCCGGGCTACGACCGCGTGCCGTGGGAAAAGATTTACTTCCAGGAGGGCACCATCGAGTTCTGGTACAACGACCTGGACCGCGCCCTGGAGAACATGAAGAAAGTGGCCGCGGCTTCCGAAGAGGTGGACCTCAACACGGGCGTGTCGGCGTACCTGCGAATGGGGCAGATTTACGACATGACCCACCGGCGCGAAGAGGCTCTGGAAGCATACAGGAAGGCCATTCGATACGCCCCTCAGGCGGAAGCCGCCGAGGAGTCCAGGAAGTACCTCTCGACGCCGTACCGCCGGATGTAGGGGCGGGGCGCCGGAACGCCCGAATCAATCCGGGTCGATGGTCAGCTTAACGGGCTGCTCGATATACTTGGCATCCTTGCCGGTGGTCAGGATCATGAGCGCCAGACGGCCGGCGGCGGCCTTGGCGGGGATCTTGAACTTGATGGAGGTGTCGGTTTGTTCCGTGACTTCAACGACGAGATCGTTCTTGCCGTCGGTGAGGTACACCTTGGACACCAGGTCCTTCTGCAGGTTCTCACCCGTGACGGCGATCACATCACCCTTCTTCCCGTTGGGGGGATCGACGGAGACCATCCGAGGCATTGCCTGTTGAGCGTAGGCTGCGAAGCTGGCGGCCACGAGCAGCGAAACCACAAAAGACAGTTTCATCTGAATATCCGGTCCTCTGAACTCAATGCTATGTCCATTGAGGCGGAAATTCAAGCGGGGGGGTGGGGGCCGCGCGGGGAAAAGTCCGGGGAACGAAGCGGGGCGTGCTAAAATCCTTGTCAGGAGCGCGTTGGCGATGCCGACGCCGGTCCACCTATTTTGATCCAACATCATCAAAATAGGGAGTCCGACTCGATCATTACGCGCTGGTGTGCAAGCTCCTGGCGGCCTGGCCGCAAGGGAGAAGCCTAAAGGCGCTCGGCGGACGCCCACCCCGTTTACAAACGTGGGTCAATAACGGGGGCCGGCACGGCTCAGCGGCGCGCTCCACGACCCAAGCCGCAACGAGCGCGCAATCGCCATTCGGGAGGAATGGAACCACGCGCAAGAGGCCGGCGCCAAATCTGGAACCCGCTATCGTTGGATAGTATTCCTTTATTCGCCAACGGCGGTATGGGTTATCGGAAGAATACTGCGTTCGGTTAGCGCCGGCGCGATGCCGAATGGCAAATTACGCCCGTGACGCTACTAACTTTCCGGTTAACTCTTGCGGAGCGCCCCACGATCGGGTGTAATAGCCTGGAGGCCAAATGGCGCATTGGGTGCATGATTTCTGGCTGGAAGAGGAAGGGCAAGACATGGCCGAGTACGCCCTTCTGATCTTCTTCATCACAACGATGTTGGTCGCGCTAGCTATGAGCGGCACAGCCTCCGTGAACGGGATACTGGGCAAGGGGAGTAGCGAGCTGGTCTGTGCCTCCTCAGCAGCCACCGGCAATTGACGGCGAGACGTTCCTTGCAGTTGGGCGCACCTGACAGCAGGGTAGAATAGTAGGGCATACCCGAAACATGAAGACCCTGGCTGTGATTCTCTTGCCCATGCTGTCGGTGGCCGCGGACGCACCGGCGGGGATGGACGCGCTTCTGGATGCGGCGCGCGGGGCGCCGGCGGAGTTTGCCGCGGATGCCAGCATCCGGATGGCGGCTCTCGACCAACTGGAAAAGGCGCGCAGAATCGAACTGCTGGAGCAGGCGTTCCAGAAGGCGTCCGGCGCGCAGCAGCCTTACAAACGCCACGCCACCTTTGGGCGGCTGAACAACTCATCCGGTTTTTTGAACCGCGCCTACGGGCTGGATCTAGATGCGATGTCGCTGCGCTTGCGGGCCATCGAGGCGCTGCTACCACTGGATGCCCAAAAGGCCCGGGAACTATTCCTGAAGACGCCGCCTCCCAAGACTCCGCCGCTAAAGTGCGACGATTATCTGATTTACGACGTGGGAAGGTTTTACGAGACGCTGGGAAGCATTGCGCGGCAGTCGTTCACGGCCGAGGAAGTTCAGGCAGGCGAGCCATTCCGGCTGCTGGAACGCTTCGCGGGCGCGATCACGTCCCCGGTTGAGGTGGCGCCGGTGGCGCAGATGCTGGCGGCGTCGAGCGTGAAGGACGCCGATTTCCGTGCCCTGGTGGACTCGTTCGCGAAAGCACTGGGCACAATATCGGGAGACGACCGCTCCTTCACCTATTCGATGGCGGCGGGCAAGCAGATCCTGGCGCTGGTGGAGGAGGCGAAGCGCCGCCAGTTGTCGCCGCTGCCGCTGCTGGAGGCCTACCGCCTGTACCTGGTGATCAACCTCTCCGCGGCGCGGTGCGCCGACGACGATGCCATGGTGGGCAGCGCGGTATCTTTCGGCCTCATCACGGGGCAGACCATCGATCAGGAGGCCCAGGACGTTCTGGCGTTCTTCAATCAACGCCTGCGCATGGCGCCGCTACAACCGATTCAGGAGGAGGAATCGACGCCATCCCGGCTGGAAGGGGTGGCCAGCGGGCTGCGCGGGTGCGAGGAGGCCGAATGCCGGGCCATCGCGGAACAGCACCGGGGGCTGGTCTTCGGCGAAAACGGCCTTCCCTACACGGCCGAGCAGAAGTCCACGCCGGTATGGCGCACGAAGCTGCGGGACTTTCTGGCGGCCTTGTCGCGGTGGCAGGAGAGCGGCGCGGGAGCGCACCCCAGCGCCGCCGTGCAGTTCCGTATCAAATCCGAGGCTTACAACGACCTGTTGAACCTGGTCTCGAACGGCGCGGATCGCGAACTGGTGGTACGCGCCATGGTGGATTACCTGAAACAGAACCGGTTTCAACAGGAAAACCGCATAGAGTGGTTTCTGCCGGTGAGCGCACTCATCGGGCGAGTGGCGCTGGACCCGCTGGGGATGGGACCGCTGGCGGAGGAACTGCGCAAGGCGGACGACCCGATCATCGCGCTCTACGCGAACCTGGAAGCGGTGGCGCCGCGCACGCCCGGGCAGATAGTGCCGCTGCTATAGAACGTCGGCGAAGCCGCGCTTCATGTGGCGGAAGAAAAGTCCTCCGGCGACGAACAGGGCGATGCCGTAAGCGGTGGCGATGGCGAGATCCTGCAGGTCGGGCATGGCGGAGCCGAGCAGAATCGCGCGATATGCGCGAACCACATAGTACAGGGGGTTGGCGCTCAGCAGAAAGTGGGCCCATGGCGGAAACTGGCTGGGAGTAATAAAAATGGGCGTCAGCCAGAACCAAAATATCAAGACGACGCTGACCACCTGGGCGGTATCCCGGAGATACACGTGGAGACTGGCGACGATCCATCCCATGCCCACCGCGAGCAGTCCGAGGATCACGAAATAGAGCGGCAGGAGGATTAGAAAAATGCTGATCTGGTTGATCCAAACGGCGGTAACGGCGATCATCAGGACGAGCGCCAGCAAGTGACTGAGAAGGGTGGAAAGAAAAACCGAGACGGGAATCATCTCGGAGGGAAAAACGGTTTTGGTGATAAGGTTGGCGGAATCCAGCAGGCTCGTGGCGGAGCGCTGCACGGTCTCGCTGAAGAGCAGCCAGGGAAGCATGCCGGCGAAGATGAACAAGGGGTAGTTGCCGACACCGGGCGGCGGCGGGACGCGCATGCAGATCTGGAACACGAACATCCAACTGATGAGCAGGGCGAGGGGATGGATGAGGCCCCAGATCCAGCCAATGGCGGAACCGACGAAGCGCTGCTCGAAATCGCGGCGCACGAGTTGGAAGAGCAGGCTGCGGCGCTCAACCAAATTACGCAGAAAAAACGCTCCGGGAATTCGCCTGGGCACAATAAAACTGAACAATACCAATTTTTTCAATAACTTGCAACGGAAAATAAGGTGTTGACACCGGCATGTCCGAATTGCTACAGTTTGAGATTCGCCAATTCGGTAGTTCCAAATAGCCCCACCGGGTCTCGGAACGTGAAGTTGGTTTCGAATCTCAACTGATCCGGCCGGAGAAGACTATGAAGCAACAGTATTTTATTGTGGTGGTAGCGCACTCGCTACGCGGCAGGCTCCGTCGCATCAACATCCCGCACCAGGCAATTTACGCCATCCTGGCTTTGGCCCTCCTGGGATGTTTCTCGGTCTTCGGTTTCCTCGCCAGCTATACCCGCATGGTGTGGAAAGTGGCCAACTACAATGCGCTGGCGCGAGAGGCGGATGGCCTTCGCGTGCGCTACCAGAGTCTGCAAAAAGTGGTCAGCCAGACCAACGAGCAGCTTGCCAGCCTGCAGCTTTACGCCAAGGAAGTTTCGGTGGCGTATGGCATCAAGCAGAAGCTGGAAGGGCCGTCGGATATATCGGCGGAGGGCAAGCTGGTGCCGACGTTCGCGGAAAGCGTGCAGGATTACGACTTTCTGCGGACCACCAACCTGCTGGCGCTGCCGAGCCGCAAGCCCGGCCGGCTGCGGCCAATGGGCGCACAGCCGAGCATGTGGCCGGTGCAGGGCCTGATTACGGGACCGTACGGCAAGCGGTCGGACCCGTTTTCGGATGAAGGAGCGTTCCACAAGGGAGTGGACATCAGCGTTCCCAGCGGCACCGCAGTGCACGTGACCGCGGACGGCATGGTGATTCAGGCCGAGATGGTGACGGGCGGTTACGGCCGGCTGGTGGTGGTGGACCACGGCGGCGGCATCCAGACTTACTACGCGCACCTCTCGCGCATCTACGTGCATGCCGGACAGGAAGTGCGGCGGGGCGACCTGGTGGGCGCGGTGGGGAGCACGGGGCGCGTCACGGCGCCGCACCTGCATTACGAAGTGCGCGTGGGCGGCACTCCCATGAATCCGCGCCGGTATCTATCGACCGCGGCGATATACCAGACTCCGAGGAAGGATTTTCCGTTTTAGGGGTTTGCACCCTCAGAAGTGGTGAGAGAATCGCCCGCTAGCGGCCAAGGCAGGCGGAACCGCCCGCCCCACCTCAGATGGGTTGCGGTACGCTGTACGTAATCATGCGAATTTTCATTACGGCAGTGCTGTTGGCGGGATGCGCGTGCAGTCCGGCTTCGCAGGCGGACGGGATTCCCGAATATGGCTATGAAGTGGTGCACACGTATCCTCACGATCCAGGGGCCTTCACGCAGGGCCTGTTCTACCTGAACGGGTTTCTGTACGAGGGCACGGGCCTGGCCGGGGAGTCGTCGATTCGCAAGGTGCGCCTGGAGACCGGAGAGGTGCTGCAGAAGCGGGATGTCCCCGACCCGTACTTCGGCGAAGGCATCATCGCCTGGAAAGGCCGGCTGATTGAGTTGACGTGGCAAGCGCAGGCGGGCTTCATATACGACCTTGCCAGCTTCGCGCCGCGGGGAGAATTCAAGTATCCCGGCGAGGGGTGGGGGCTGACCCAGGACGGCAAGCGGATCATCATGAGCGATGGCACGCCGGAGCTGCGATTCTGGGACCCGGAGACGCTGAAGGAGCTGGGCCGCATTACGGTGACCGACGAGGGGAGTCCGGTGAAAGACCTGAACGAGCTGGAGTGGGTCAAAGGCGAGGTCTACGCGAACATCTGGCAATCGAACCGCATCGCGCGCATCGACCCCACCACCGGCAAAGTGACCGGATGGATCAGCCTGGCGGGACTGGCTACTCCCAACGGAGTCTACGTGGAAGGCCGAACCGACGTGCTGAACGGAATCGCTTACGACGCCAAGCGCGACCGGTTGTTCATCACCGGAAAAAAGTGGCCCAAGCTTTTCGAGATCAAGCTGGTGAAGAAAAGCAGCGTGAACTGAGTATCCGGCACCGTTATCAAAGTGAGAGCAACCGGAGTTTCGGAATGTGCTCAAAATAGCGCTGGTTGTTGGTTGCGAGCGGGGCATCGAGCGCCAATGCCGTGGCCGCGATCGAGGCGTCCTGCGGACTCAGCACCCGGCCTGCCGCTCGCCGATCGGCGCGAATCCGCGCCCAAACCGTACATAGGTCGTTGTCCGCGAAGACCAACTCGAAACGTTCGATGAATTGTTCGAGAAGAAGGCGGCGGTTACCCCAACCTGCCGAAATCGCGCCCATGCGCAATTCCGCAATTGTCATGAAGGACAGAATCAGTTCGGACCCGTGCAAGGCATCGGCATACTACTGCGCCAGGGAATGCCAACTGAAGATATAGGAGGCGACGTCGGTATCGACGACAATCCGGCTCATTCAGACGGGGAATTCTGGGCAGCCTGGCGGCGGTCCGCGTAGATTGCCGCTACAAAGCGCTCCGTCTCCTCGTCCGGCGCAGGGTGGACGCTCCGCAGGAGATCCTCGAACGAAAAGGGCTGCGGCCCGACGACAACAGGCTTGTAGCCCGCATTCAAGAGATCTTGCACCTCGTCGTTCATTCGCCGCTCCTGAAGCCAGTATAGCGCTCCGACCCGCCTTGGCGCGTGTTCACGTGAGGTCCGGCATGAGAAAGCGGGCGGGTGTGCCGGCGCTCTGCGCCACCGCTTCGGCGGCCAGGTAGCCGCTGCGGACGGCGCCTTCCATGGTGGCGGGCCAGCCGGTGCGGGTCCAATCGCCGGCCAGAAAGACGTGGGGAGGGCCGGATTGAGCAGTGGGCCGAAGGGACTCGGTTCCGGGGGCCGCGGAGAAGGTGGCGCGCTGCTCCTTGACCACGTGGGCCTTCACCAGGTTGGCCTCGTGGACGCGTGGAAAGTAGAGGCGCAGATCGCCGATGGCGATATCCACGATCTCGTTGCGGGAAAGGTTGGTCAGTTCGCGCGAGGCGCTGACCACCAGTTGCAGGTAACGGCCGCGATCCTTATTGAACATCCACTGCATGGTGCGGCCGAGCAGGGTGGCATGGGGGAGGGTGGTGACCTCGCGGTCGAACCACAGGTGCACGCCGGTGATGGGCGAGTGGTCGAGGGCGGGGGCCGGCAGCCCGACGGCTTCGAGACGCTCGAAAGGCAGGGCGCAGATGTAGTAATCGGCGGCACGGCGCTCACCGGCCACCATGAAGCCGGAGCCATCGATGCGCTCGACGGGGGTGCGCAGGTGAAAGCGCACGCGGGGCAGGCGCTGCCAGGCGCCGGCGGCATAGAGTTGGGCGAGAGGGACGGTGGGGATTCCCAGCTCGTAGGAATCGGCGCGCGCCAGAAAGCCCAACCAGAAGACCTGGAAGCCGTGCACGGCAGCCATGCGGTCGAGGTCCTCATTGACGGCGCCGACCAGGACCTGACGCCAGAAGCGGTCGATGGCGCGCGGCGTCTGGCGTTGCTGGAGGAGCCAATCCAACATGCTGATGCGGTCGAGATCGGTGCGGCGGGGCGCCCCGGGGGCCCGTTCGCGGCGGATGGCCATGAGAGCGCGCGCGATGGCCAACTTGTCGGCGCTGCCGAGGCAGCGCATGCGCAGAAACGAGCCGGCGAAGTGAAAGGGCGCGGGCAGGCGGCCGCGGCGCAGGACCGAGAGGCGGCCACCGGGCTCCAGAAAGTAGACCTCACGATAGAAGCGGATGCGATCGCGGACGCCCAGGCGCTGGTAGAAATCCAGGAGGTTGACGCAGCAGCGCAGCAGGAGGTGCTGACAATTATCGATGGTCTCGGCGGAGTCCTCGTTGGGGCCGGGAATCGGGTAAGAGGTGGCGCGTCCGCCCAGGAAGGGACGCGCTTCGAAGAGGTCCACGTCGAAACCAGCGCCACCCAAAGCGGCTGCCGCGGCGAGACCGGCGAGGCCGCCGCCGGCGATTAGAACCGAGGGCATCAGGAGACAGTATTACATGCCGGGAGCCGGGGTTCGTGATAGAATTCAAAAGTCCCCTCCTACTCGATTTCAGAGACACGGGTAACTAAACACATTTTTATGCAGCCACAGGAACCTAAGAGAGTCCTAGCAGTAGTCAGCGATCTGTTCTTCTCGGTGAAGCTGGCGGATGCGGCCAAACGCGCGGGACTGGCGCTGGAATTCGTTAAAGAGTCCAAAGAAGTGCTGGCCAAGGCGAAACAGCGGCCGTCACTCATCATTTTCGACCTGAACTTCGAGGCGGCTCAGCCGCTGAAGGTGATTTCGAGGCTCAAGGAAGATGCGGAAACCAAGGGGATCAGCCTGATCGGATACCTGTCCCACGTGCAGGGAGAACTGAAGCAGCAGGCCCACGAGGCGGGATGCAACATGGTGCTGGCGCGATCGCAGTTCTCGCAGAACATGCCCCAGATTTTCAGACGCCACGCAGCGTGAAGCGGGCCAGGGCCTCGACTTTGCCGCGGGCGGCGCCGGAGTCGATGGATACAGCGGCCACGGCCACCCCTTCCAGGAACGTGGACACGCGTCCGGCGGCCACCAGGGCGGCGGCGGCGTTGGCGAGGACGATATCGCGGTGAGGGCCGCGCTCACCGGATAGAACGGCAGTGGCGATGGCCGCGTTGCGCGCCTGATCACCACCCTTCAAGTCCTCGGGGACGGCGGTAGGGAGCGCGAAATCCGCCGGCTGAAGCGTGCGGCGCTGCACCTGGCCATGGCGAATCTCAAAGGCCAGCGTGGGGCCGGTAGTGGTGATTTCATCCAGACCGTCGGAGCCATGAACCACGAAACCGCGCGTCAGTCCCAAAGCGGCCAAGGCTCCGGCGATCAGCTCGGCGGCTTGGGGCGACGGCGCGCCGGCCAACTGGGCGGTGGCGCCGGCGGGATTGGTGAGAGGACCGAGCAGATTGAAGACGGTGCGCATCTTGAGATCGACGCGCACGGGCTGGGCGTGCTTCATGGCGGTGTGGACGGCGGGGGCGAAGAGGAAACCGATGCCGATCTCGCGGATGGCGCGACCGGCTTCGCGGGGTGAAAAGGCGATGCCGATACCCAAAGATTCGAGCAGATCGGCGCTGCCGCACTCGCTCGTTATGGAACGGTTGCCGTGCTTGGCCACGCGCACGCCGGCGCCGGCCACCACGAACGCGGCGATGGTGGAGATGTTGAATGTGCCGGCACAGTCGCCGCCGGTGCCGCAGGTATCGAGCAGGGGCTCCGGGCCGAGCTGGTGATCGATGGGCTGGGCCATCCGACGCATGGCGCGGGCGAAGCCGACCAGCTCATCCACGGTTTCACCCTTCATGCGCAAGGCGATCAGGAAAGCCGCGATCTGGGCGTGGCTGGCCTGGCCGCTGAGGATGGACTGCATGGCGGCCAGGGCATCCGCGGACGACAGGCTCTCCCGTTCCACGACGCGCTCGAGATACGGCAAAAGGGACATGATACTATGTTGAGTGGTTTGGCTTTCCCGCCATACTAACACAGGCGAACTTCCATGAAAATTCATGAGTATCAGGCCAAGGCCATTCTGGCCCAGTTCAAGGTGCCCGTGCCGCGGGGCGAAGTGGCGTACACGGCCGAAGAGGCGGAAGCCGCGGCCAAGCACATTGGCGGCAGCGTGGTGGTGAAAGCGCAGATTCACGCCGGCGGACGGGGCAAGGGCGGCGGAGTCAAAGTGGCTAAGAACTCCACCGAGGCCGCGGAATTCGCGCGCCAGATGATCGGCATGCGGCTGGTAACGCGCCAGACGGGGCCGGAAGGGCGCATCGTGCAGCGGCTGCTGGTGGAGGAGACGCTGCCGATCGAGAGGGAGTTGTATCTGGGGATCGTGCTCGACCGCGTGCAGGGCAAGCCGGTGTTCATGGCCTCAGCGGCGGGCGGCATGGAGATCGAAGAGGTGGCCGCCAGGACGCCGGAGCTGATTCTGAAGGAGACCTTGAATGCGAGCGCGGGCCTGGCGCCCTACCAGTCGCGCAAGCTGGCGTTCGGAATGGGGATTCCGGCGGCCAGCGCGAACAGCGCCGGGGCGGCCATGGTGGCGCTGGCAAAAGCGTACCTGGCGATGGATGCCTCGCTGGCCGAGATCAATCCGTTCATTCTCACCACGGACGGCAAAGTCTACGCGCTGGACGCCAAGATCACCTTCGACGACAACGCGCTCTACCGGCACAAGGAGCTGCTGGACCTGCGCGACCTGAATGAGGAAGACCCGCTGGAAGTGGAGGCTTCGCGGTTCGGGCTGAACTACATCAAACTGGACGGCACGGTGGGGTGCATGGTGAACGGCGCGGGCCTGGCGATGTCCACCATGGACATCATCAAGCACGCGGGCGGAGAGCCGGCCAATTTTCTGGACGTGGGCGGCGGGGCCAGCGCGGAGCAGGTCAAGAATGCGTTCCGCATCCTGCTGACGGACAAAAACGTGAAGGCGGTGCTGATCAATATTTTCGGCGGCATCCTGCGGTGCGACACGCTGGCCACGGGGGTGGTAGCAGCGGCCAGGGATCTCAACGTCCAGGTGCCCATCGTGGTGCGCATGGAAGGCACCAACGTGGAGATGGGGCGGCAGATCCTGATGGAATCGGGGCTGAACTTTACGGTGGGGCTGGATATGCGCGACGCGGCGCAAAAAGTGGTCAAGCTGGCGGCGTAAGATGAGCGTACTCGTAGACCGGAATACTCGACTGATCGTGCAAGGATTCACGGGCAAGGAAGGCACTTTCCACACCCAGCAAGCCGTGGCATACGGCACCAACGTGGTGGGCGGCGTGACGCCCGGCAAAGGGGGCACCGAGCACCTGGATCTGCCGGTTTTCGACACGGTGGCGCAGGCGGTGAAAGAGACGGACGCCAACGCGTCGGTGATTTTCGTGCCGCCGCCATTTGCCGCGGATGCCATCATGGAAGCCGCCGATGCGGGGCTGCCGCTGGTGGTGTGCATCACGGAAGGGATTCCCACGCTGGACATGGTGAAGGTGTGGCAGTTCCTACAGGGCCGGCGGACGCGGCTGATCGGGCCGAACTGCCCGGGCATCATCTCGCCCGGCAAGTGCAAGATCGGGATCATGCCGGGACCCATACACAAAGAGGGAAATGTGGGCGTGGTATCGCGCTCGGGCACGCTGACCTATGAAGCGGTGGGGCAGTTGACCAAGCTGGGGATCGGGCAATCGACGTGCATGGGGATCGGCGGCGATCCGATCATCGGGACGAATTTCGTGGACGCGTTGGCGCTGTTCAACGCGGACGCGGAGACCGAGGCGATCGTCATGATCGGGGAGATCGGCGGCAATGCCGAGGAGACCGCGGCGGCTTACGTGAAGGCCAACGTGCGCAAGCCGGTGATCGGGTTCGTAGCGGGCCAGACGGCGCCACCGGGACGGCGCATGGGGCACGCGGGCGCGATCATCGCGGGCGGCTCAGGCAAGGCGTCGGATAAGATCAAGGCCATGCACGAGGCGGGCATTACGGTGTGCTCGACGCCGGCGGAAATCGGGGAAAAAGTTCAGAGCCGGTTATGAGCCTGGAACGCACGCTGGGCATCATCAAACCCGACGCGGTGGCCGCGAGGCAGGCGGGCGAGATTCTGGCCATGATCGAGAAGGCCGGTTTCCGGATTGTGGCGTTGCGCATGACGCGGCTGACGGAACGGCAGGCCGAGGGATTCTACGCGGTGCATGGCGAGAAGCCATTCTTCGCCAAGCTGGTGAAATTCATGACCGAAGGGCCGATCATAGTGATGGCGCTGGAGCGGGAGGACGCCATCGGGAAGTGGCGCGAGGTGATGGGCGCGACGGACCCGGGCAAGGCGGCGGAGGGAACGATCCGCAAGCGGTTGGGGACGAGCATCGAGCGCAACTGCGTGCATGGATCGGATGCGAAGGAGACGGCGGCGACGGAGATGGGGTTCTTTTTTTGTACGGCGGAATTGGTGTAAAGCCTGGACAACAGATTCAGGAGCGATCCTACGGAGATTTCATCTTCCTTCCCCTGTCGTGGCGCCACCGGAGAAGCGATCGGCAAAGGCGTGCAGATCCCGGGCGGTTCCGGCGCCGGTCATGGGGATCCCATGGCCGCTTGCGAGCACTCGAGGCTCGACCCTCGCGAGTGCGGCAACGGACGCCTTCGCTGCCTGCCAGTTCCACGTTGCCACGGACGGCGGTCGAGCGATGCTCTGCTTGTTCCTCAGCAGACCCCAAAAAGAATCGATGTTCACTGTCAAGCAGGCGTCGCCCGTGATCAACACACGGTCGCTCTTGTGGAAGAACGCCACGTGGCCCGGTGTATGGCCCGGCGTGGGAATGCACTCCCAGTCGGGGAGACCGGGAACGCCATCACCCGGGACATACCCACGCGCGGCGTCGCCCAGATTGAACTTTGAGGCGAACCGCTCGGTCGCTCGCGAAAAGAAGCGTGCCAGCCGCGGATTCTGCGAAAGCATGATCAGGACCCCGAGCGGGAGCATGAACCCGCCGACCGGCGGGTCCGGCTTTTTCGGCGGTTCAAACAGCAGAGCTGGCGTTCCAGTGACGAAGGGCAGCTCGTCACGATGCACGTAAATTGGAACGCTCCACTTTCGCGACAGCACCAGGGCCGAGCCGGAGTGATCTTCGTGAAAATGCGTCAGCAAGATCGAAGCGGGGCGGAGGGCTCCGAACAACGATACTGCGGTGTCCTGGATCAACCGGCCGCATTTGGGCATTCCCGTATCGATCAAGGCCCACGATGCTCCGGATTGCACGAGGTAGACATTGGCCCAGAAGGTCCGAAGCCAGTACACCCCAGCGGCAATTTCCTTTGGCTGAGGGGCCATCATTTCTCCAGTTATGATACACCCAGCCGCCAACTTCTGATTCTCCCTCCGGCACCGGCGAGACGGATTGCGGCGTTACGACGCGAGATCGCCCACTTTGGGCAGCTCCAGCACGAGGTCGCCTTGGGCATCCACGAAGAAGGCGGGAGCGAAACGATGGCCCCACACGATCTCGTCGTGCCGGTAGGAGTGGCGCGCGAGCACGGTCTGGCTAAACGTGTCGTCGTACCCTTTGATGAGGATCAAGACCTCCGCCTGAAGCCGTTCGAGATCCTGGGCGGACTTGCCCCAAAAGGGGCTTTCGGCGTCGATGGGGTGCACGATGGTCCAGGTGAGAGGAAAGAACAGGACCTGCTCGCGCTCCAGCCGCAACATGCGATAGCTGCGGCGTGGCTGGCCGTTGTCCGTCTCGACGGTCATGAGCAGCAGGCGAGTTTCCAGCTCCATCAGCGAGTTGGCGCGGCGGTTGACGACGCGGAATTGGAGGCTGGCGCCGTCCTGGTAGGGGGCAACCACCATGCTCTCGCTGAACCCGATTCTGGCCGAGGGCCGCGAGACACGACCGAACAGCAGGCCGGTGGCCACGGCGAAACCCAGGACTCCCAGCAAGGCTTCGAAAGATGCCACCGCGTTGGCGGCTATGCTTTTCGGCGAGATATTGCCGTAGCCGACGGTGCTGAGCGTGTGCGAGCTGAAGAAGAAGGCGTTGAGGAAACGCCCCCACCCGGTGGGCGCATCGGCGCCCAGGAGCTGACCCGGTCCCAACGCATAATACGCGACGGCGAAGAGCGTGTTGGCTACCAGGTAGCCCAGGAACAGCACCAGCAGGAAGCTGGGCCAACCCATGTTGATGAGGTGCAGATAGGGATGAAAGTCGCGCCACGAGGCTCCGCGGCGGTGCACGTTGAAGCTGCCATCCTTATTGATGACCCGCCGCAAGGGGGCCGTGAACTGCTGGGTCAAGCCGGGATCGAAAGTGGGTTTCCGCATATCGATGAGATCGCGGTGGATGGGAGAGAGATGCAGGGATCAAGCTTGCGGAAACGCGGCGCGGCGGCGCACCAGGAACCAAATCGGGACGGTACAGGCCGCGGCACCGATCAATCCGAACACCCAGATTCTGTCCAGTGCGGGCATGGCTGCCGCACCGGGGAAGAATCCCGGCATGGCGTGCTGCAGTCGCTGCATGAATCCGGGACGCGCCAGGGTGACGACCTGGCTGGCGGCGACGGCGCCAAAACACACGATCGACCACAGCCGCGCGCGCTCCCGCAATCGGAGCAGCCCAGCACCGAGATAGATATAGATCGCCATGAGGGCCGTATAGACAGCCACTGCGGACCACCCCGTGACGATCAAGCCAAAGAGCACGGCGGGCATACGAACGACCGCCGCCAGGGCGCTGCCCGCCGCGCCGATCAGCAGGTACCATCCAATGATGCCGATGCTCAGCGGGCGGGCGCTTTCGGGCGCAGGCTCTCTGGCGGCGAAATACTGTTTCGCGACGCCCCTGTTGAACAGGACCAGCCACCAAGCGCCGATCACCGCCAGTGTCCCGTAGCATGCCGCGATGCCCCAGCGGGCGTTCTCCATGGCGCTGGCGGAGAGGCCCGGCGTAGTGGGAAAGGGGATGAACAGGACGCCCAGCAGGGCGCTCGAACCCATGAACGCCAGAAACGCCGCCAAGACCAGGATGGAAATGCGCGCCCAGCCGCGCCGGCGGAAGATTCCCACGGCGGTCCAGATTCCCCAGAGGCCTATGCCGGCGAACAACACTGCCATGGCGACGCCAAGAACTTTCAGCGCCACGGGCGGCATGCCCACTTCTCGCGGCAGCCTGGCGTGAAACATGCCCCACGCCATCATTCCGGCAGAGAGCAGCGCAGCCACGCTGCCCAGAATCACGAGCACGGAGCTGGCCCGGATTCCGATCCATCGTCTTGGCATCAGTGGTTAGTGTAACGGGTTGCCGCGCGCGGGTCCAGCCCCGCGCCGGATTCCACTTCAGCCTGCTCGCGAGGGGGTTCTGGGGCGCCGGAACGCCACCGGGACCCGGCAACCTGGAAGAGCGGCTTCCTGGTTTGCCCTAGTAGTTGCATAGCACGCTGAAAATGAGTTCAGCTCAGGCTCCGAACGCCGGCGCAGGCTCACGCCGCCAACCTGGAACATTCTGGCACGTGAAAGCCCGGCATCGCTGCCGCGGAATTTCAGGGGAGGGCGCCACCCTGGGGGAATCAATCCGAATATTATCAGGACCAGCCCTAATAAAGTCAGCGTGCCGGCCTCAAACGCCGTCTCGGCGCGGTAAGGAGATGCCACCCGTGCCGACCGCAGCGGGTAGTTGTAAGCAGCCACGCGGCCCAGCACACCGCTCGCCGCGGATGAACCGTTGTAATCGTCTATAGGTTGTACCCAAGCTTCGATCATGAATGGGGCGTTCAATTCCGGATTTGCCGCCGAAGGGATGGCGATGGGGGACCAAGGCGCTTCGCCAAGCAGGTAATACGCCATCGGAGGATCATTTAGAGGTGTCGATCGATAAACGGTACTGGCAGCGAGTTCGGCAACCGCGAAGCCTGCCGCGACGGTGAACAAGATCGGGATCGCATTCCTCATTTTCCCCTGAATTCCCGTTGAATTAAGAACCGGTTCGCGAGCATGATGTGGGTAGTAGGCAGCCAGTATTCTATTTCTCATCGGAGAACGTCGAAACTGCGGGGATAAGCCAGGCCCCTGTGTGGTGACCCCGCCGGCTGAGCATCGCCTGCTTCCCCGCCCCGGCGCGGCGAGCAACTGCACCAAACCTCGTGTGATAAACTCGGTGTTCCGCGTCTGAAATTTGGGAGAATGGAGAGGCTTGTCGCTTGAAACTCGCTCCGGTTGACTACACCATTCTGGCGGTCTATTTTGCCTTTGTCTTAGGCATCGGCTGGATACTTCGGAAGAAGATATCCACCAGCGGCGATTTTCTTCTTTCCGGGCGGTCGGTTCCGGTGTGGATCACCAGCCTGGCATTCATTGCGGCCAACCTGGGCGCGCAGGAACTGGTCGGCATGTCGGCCTCGGGGGCCAAGTACGGCATCATGACCGCCCACTTCTATTGGATCGGGGCCATCCCGGCCATCCTGTTCGTGGGAATTTTCATGATGCCGTTCTACTACGGCAGCAAAGCCCGCTCGGTTCCCGAGTACCTGAAGATGCGCTACGACGAAAAGACGCGCACGTACAACGCGTTCTCCTTCGCCGTGATGACGATCTTTTCCTCGGGGATCTCCATGTATGCCCTGGGCAAGCTGCTGCAGTTGGTGCTGGGGTGGGACTTCAATATGTCGGTGCTGGTCTCGGCCGCCATCGTTTTGGTGTATACCTTCCTGGGCGGGCTCACCAGCGCCATATACAACGAGGTCCTCCAGTTCCTGCTGATCGTGGCCGGTTTCTCTCCGCTGGCGATTCTGGCAGTCGCCAAGGCGGGAGGATGGCAGGGCATCGAGGCGCGCCTGAGCGCCATGACGCTTCCGGGCGGCATGTCCGGGAGGGTAATGACGCATGCCTGGACTTACATGGGAAGCCCGCACTCGAATCCGATGGGCGTGGAGCTTTTCGGGATGGTGGCGGGGCTGGGGTTCGTGCTGTCGTTCGGCTACTGGTGCACGAACTACCTGGTGTTGCAGCGCGCCATGGCGGCCGATTCCATGAATTCGGCACGCCGCACGCCGCTCATCGGCGCCTTCCCCAAGATGTTTGTCCCGTTCATCGTCATCGTCCCCGGCATTGCCGCGGTGGCGCTGGCCAGGATGGGCGTGGGCTACAGCATCCCGCTGGACGCCAACGGCGCTCCCAACTACAACCTGGTGATCACTACGCTGATGGCCAAGTTCTATCCGGCCGGCATGCTGGGCGTAGGATTGACGGGCCTGATGGCGTCGTTCATGTCGGGCATGGCGGGGAACGTGACCGCCTTCAACACGGTCTGGACTTACGACATCTACCAGAACTACATCCGGAAGAACGCGCCCGACCGGCACTATCTCAACGTGGGACGCGCCACCACCATTGTGGGCGTGGCGCTCTCCATCGGCGCGGCCTACGTCGCCACGCGCTACGACAACATCATGGACCTGCTGCAGTTGGTCTTCGGGTTTGTCAACGCGCCACTGTTCGCGACCTTCCTGCTGGGCATGTTCTGGAAGCGCGGCACGGGCCACGCGGCGTTCTCCGGGCTGGTGACCGGCACGGTGGCGGCATCGCTCACCTGGTGTCTGACTGTGGCCGAGGGTAAGGGCGGCATCCTGGGCGACGTTTACACTTTCCCCTCCGCCATGGCCCAAAGTTTCTGGATTGCCCTGATGGCCTTCACCAGTTGCCTGCTGGTGACGCTTTTCGTCAGCTTGGCGACCAAGCCGCGCCCGGAGAAGGACCTGGAGGGGCTGGTCTATGGCCTGACCAAGATCCCCGAGGACCGCGGCAGTTGGTATCAGCGGCCGGCTCCGCTGGCTGCGGCCGTAATTGCGATCCTGTTGGTATTGAATATTTGGTTTGCCTGACATGCTGGACTTAAGAGTGCCTTCGGGCTGGTTCTTCACTGTGCTGGGTCTCATCCTGCTGGGGATGGGCCTCTTCGCGCCGGACTCGCGCGCCGAACTGACGGATGCCAACGTCAACCTGTACAGCGGGCTCTCCATGCTGGCGTTCGGCCTGATCATGCTGTTGCTGGCATGGCGGGCGTCGCGGAGAGCCTCTTGAAGGCGGAATTCCGGAAGCTATACGGCTCGGCGGAAGGGGTGCGCGTGTTTCGCGCGCCGGGGCGCGTGAACCTGATTGGCGAGCACACGGATTACAGCCTGGGGTTCGTGCTGCCGGTGGCGCTGGACCTGGCCACTTATATCGCCACGGCGCCATCGGCGGACGGCAAGCTACGCATTCATTCCGAATTCCGGAAGGAGATGCGCGAGTGGAACGCGGCCGAGATCGACGCGCTGACCCCGGCGCGGCATTGGACCGATTACCCCATCGGCGTGGCGCAGGAACTGCTTCGGGCGGGCTTGGCGATCGAGCCCGCCAACCTGCTGATCCGCAGCACGGTGCCGGAAGGGTCCGGGCTGAGCTCCTCGGCGGCGTTGGAAGTCTCAGCCGCGCTGGCCTTTCTGGCCGGCCGCGCACTCGATCCGCTGGACCTGGCCCGCCTGTGCCAGCGGGCGGAGCGGAACTTCGTGGGCATGCCCTGCGGCATCATGGACCAGTACATTTCGGTGTTCGGCCGCGAGCACTCGGCGGTGGAGATCGATTGCCGCAGCCTGGGCCACCGGTATGTCGAGCTGCCGGCGGGCATTACCTTCGTGGCGGTGAACACCATGGTGAAACACGCGCTGGCCGGTTCGGCTTACAAGGAGCGCGTGGCGGAGTGCGCGGCGGCGGTGGCGGGGATCAAGGAAAAGTTTCCGGAGGTCGAGAGCTTGCGCGACGTGTCTCCGGAACAACTGGAATCGGCAGCGGATTCCCTGCCCGCGGTGGTAGCGCGCCGCGCCCGCCACGTAGTGATGGAAGACGCGCGCGTGGGCCGTTTTGTGGAGGCCAGCGCGCGCGGCGATGTGGCGCTGATGGGCAAGCTGCTGGTGGAATCGCACCGCAGCCTGCAACACGATTACGAAGTGAGCTGCGCGGAGCTGGATTTCCTGGTGGACACGGCGCTCGACATCGACGGCGTTCTCGGATCGCGCATGACGGGCGGCGGATTCGGCGGCTGCACGGTGAGCATGCTTCGTCCCGATGCGGTCGAGCGCTTCAGCGAGGAGATGGCGCGCGCTTACCAGCGGCAGTTCCAGACGACGCCCGAAGTGTACGCGTGCCGGCCCTCGGCGGGCGCGGGCGAAGTGATGGATTGCCCAGAATTCTGAGAGAATTCGGGCCGCCATACGACTAGATAGCAAACACATGAGAATGTCCTCCAAGGCGGGGCAAGCCCCCCTCTCCTTGGCTCCGCCCTGAAGGACGTCTTGCCACCACGGAAGGTCGCCGCGGCTTCCGCGCTACACTCGTTTCAGATGACGCGCTGGATGAACGCCGCTAATCTGCTCACCGTGCTTCGGCTGGTGCTGGTTCCCTTCGTGGTCCTGGCGATCCTCGACGGCCGGCACACGCTGGCGCTGGCGCTGTTTGCCGGGGCAGCCCTCACCGACTACCTGGATGGGGCCGTGGCCCGCCGCTTTGGACTTGCCACGCCGGCGGGCGCACGGCTCGATCCGGTTGCGGACAAGTGCCTGTTGAGCGGAGTCTTTCTGGCGCTGGCCAGCGCCGGCACGGTGCCATGGTGGCTGGTGGCGATTATCTTCGGCCGCGATTTCTACATCCTGGCTGGGGCGGCAACTGTGATGTTGCTCACACCCGTCAGGGAATTTCCTCCCAGTATCTGGGGAAAGATATCCACCCTGGTCCAGGGTGTCACGGCGGCGGCGTGGATCGCCGGAACCACGGGCCAAGCTCAGGTAATCGTCTGGCCCTGCGCGGCTTTCACCATCTGGAGCGGAGTTCACTACACCTGGCGCACGTTCGAAGTTGCCCGAGCGCATTGACGAGGTGTGCGCGCGGGAGTAGTCTAAGTATGGGACGGGGTTTTGGATGACTCGCTATTTACCGGCGCGACATTATCTGTGGCTGGGAATCACGGCCGTAGTGCTGGCCGCAATCTCCGGATGGGTAGCATGGGAATCGCCGCTGGCGGTCCTACCCACGGTGCTGTTCCTGGCGACTGCGGCGTTCCTGTTCGTCATGGCATCCCGCCCCGCGGTGGAGATTCACGAAGGCCACCTCTCGATCGGCAGGCGCATGATCCCGTGGATGGACATACGGCGCCTGGACCGCACGGGTTGGATCTCGCCGCTGATTGTCCGCGTCACGCTGTTCGACGATTCGCGCCTGGTGCTGGTATATCCCGGCGATCTGGATTCCTGCGTCAGCCTGCTGCGGCATCTGCGGCGCCTCTCGCGCGATGCGCTGATCGACGGCATCCCATACCGCCAGTATTGGGGTGAAGTGCTGGCCACCGGCGCGGAGCGGAAACCGGCAGCGCCGCCCCGCTACCGGATCCTCAAGCCCGAGGACGAGGCGGAGGTCGAGCGTCTTTACCAGCGCCTGAAAACCGTCGGTAATCTGGATCAGAAAAAGAACTCCACGGACGAGAAATAGCTGGTGGCCGGTCCTGGTTTCCTCCGCCTCAAGCTGTTGGCCGCGTGCGTAGTTCTGGCAGCCGCCGCCATCCTCAGCCGCGGGCTGTGGCTGCCGCTGCTGGGTTACGCGCTGGTCCACGACGACGGCCCGGCCAAGGCCGACATTGCGGTGGTGCTGGCCGGCGACTACATGGGACATCGCATCGAGAAAGCCGGCGAACTGATCCACGAGGGTTATGTTCCCGCGGCGCTGATCAGCGGTCCTCGCGGTTTTTACGGCTTGCCCGAGAGCGATTACGCGATCGCGTATGCCGTCCGGCAGGGCTTCCCGGCGCAATGGTTCATTGGGTTGCCGCATTCAGCGCTGAGCACGCGGGAGGAAGCGGTTGTCGTGCTGGGCGAGTTGCGACGCCGCCACGTGGGGAGTTTCCTGCTGGTCACGAGCGATTACCACAGCGCCCGCGCACAGCGCATTTTTCTGGCCACCGAGCGCGCCATGGGAGGCGGTCCCAGCATGCGCACGGTGACAGCCCCGGACGAGTTTTTCCGCCCCGATTCCTGGTGGCGCAACCGCGAAGGGCAGAAGACCGCGTTTTACGAGTGGACGAAGACCGTCGCCACGGCCCTAGGCATGTGACCAAGCGGAGGCCGCCGGCCAGCGTCCGAAAGCATCTCTGCGGCGATCGCTTACTGACCCGGACCGGCCGGAGGCGGAGGCATTCCCGGCATTCCGCCCCTGCCAGCGGGACGGGCAGGAGGCACGTAGTCCAGGAGCTCATCGACGGGCTTTTTCGCGGCCCACGCGATGCCGCGGAGCAAGGTCCGCTCAATCTCATAATCGGTGAAATTGGCGTAGGTGTGGCCCTGCATCCAGACGAAGGCTCGAGCCGGCTGACCACCGGGGACGGTGCGTTCCCAGGTCCACATCTGCGGCACGACTTCGCCCCTGTGGTCGTTAGGGGCGCCGCGACCCGGCAAGATCGCCGTGGTTGCCAGCACGTGGATGGGGGGATTCTGTGCAAACGTCAGCAGGTAGAAGGCTTCATCGTTAATCGTCATCTCGGACATGTCCTTCATAATGGGGTTGGACTTGTCCACGATGGTGTAGTGAATTGCCCCCGGGCTGTAGTTGACCACGCCATGCTGCTTTCCGCCACCCACCAGCGAGGCAAAATAGGCCGGTTCCGGACCGCACAAGGAGTCATGAAGATCAACAAAGCCGCCGCCACGTTTGACGTACGCATCGAGCGTGGCCTTCTGGCTATCGCTCAGGTAGCCTGCATCGCCTTTGTAAATTATGACAACGTCGGTACGTTCGAGGTCGGCACTGCTGGGGACATGTAAGGCGCCATCGACGACGGCCCCGTGGTCCGTCAGAAGCTTGCTCCAGTCGGCAAGAAACTGCGGGTAGTCGTGCTGACCCAGGCCGTGGGACTTGAGACCCGCCCAGATGAATATATGCATCCCATTGGGATTCTGGCCCTGTGGCAAAGGAGCACCCTGAGGGCCTGCACCCCTTCCGGGTTGCGCCCAGGCACATGGCCCTATCAGGAACAACAGAACTAAAGCGCCGAGTAGCAGATGCAGTACTCTTCCCGTCCTGGTGCAATTTCGTCGGTTTATCACACTTCACCACCTTAGTTTTTGCGTTGATAATTGTTACAGTCTTTTACTGACCCGGACCGGCTGGAGGCGGAGGCATTCCAGGCATTCCGCCCCTGCCAGCGGGACGAGCAGGAGGCACGTAGTCCACGAGCTCATCGACCGGCTTTTTCCCGGCCCAGGCGATACCACGGAGCAAGGTCCGCTCAATTTCGTAATTCGTGAAATTGGCGTAGGTGTGGCCCTGCATCCAGACGAAGGCCCGAGAAGGCTGACCGCCGGGGACGGTGTGCTCCCAGGTCCACATCTGCGGCGCGACTTCGCCTTTGTGGTCGCCAGCGCTCCGAGTTGGCGGGATGACCACGTTTGCCAGCACGTGGATGGGGGGATTTTGCGCCCACGTCATGAGGAAGAAGGCTTCATCCCAAATCGTCATTTCGGACATGTCCTTCATAATGGGGTTGGACTTGTCCACGATGTTGTAGTGGATGGGCGCATCCAAGGTGTAGTTGACCACACCATGCTTTTTCCCGCCACCGACCAGCGAGGCGAAATAGGCCGGATCGGGACCGCACAGGGAGTCGTGAAACTCAACAAAGCCGCCGCCACGTTTGACGTAGGCGTCGAGGGTGGCCTTTTCGCCATCGCTCAAGTAACCGGCGTCGCCCTTGTAAATCACGACGACGTCGGTATGCTCGAGGTCGGCACTGCTGGGGGTATGCAAAGCGCCATCGACGACGGCCCCATGCTCCGTCAGAAGCTTGCTCCAGTCAGCCAGAAACTGCGGGTAGTCATGCTGACCGAGGCCATGGGACTTCAGCCCAGCCCAGAGAAATATATGCATGCCATTGGGGTTCTGGCCCTGTGGCAGAGGAGCACCCTGAGGGCCTGCGCCCCTTCCGGGTTGCGCCCAGGCATATGGCCCTACCAGGAACAACAGAACTAAAGCGCCGAGCACCAGGCGCAGTATCCTCACTTTTGAAAGCTTGCGGGCGGTCCCGCCCGTTGTGGTTGAAAGCCCAGGCTCGGTTCCCGTCCTGGCGCAGTTTCGTCGATTTCTCACAAGTCACCGCCTTGTCTTTGAGAGAGGGATATGGTATCGCGGCCCACGTGGGTTGTCAAACGGCCTGCCCTTCACAAGCACGCCGCGCCGGTGGCTCCAGCCGTGTATCCCGGTTACTATAGGGAAGGTCACACCGGCGGAGGACTGAGCTTGGAAAATCCATGACCAGGCTGGCCATGAGCCCGAAAGGCGCGACCGATGTGCAGAAAAGGAGAAGATTATGACCGATAATTCGGTATCTCGTAGATTGTTCCTGTCAGCCGTAGCGGCAGCTCCGGCGGCACCCGCCCTGCTGGCCGCGGACACCTCGGACAGAATTGCGATCTTCGATCCGCCACCCCAGCGGGTCCGAATCGCGACGGCCGCGGCCTCATACGTAGTCCCGCCCCCCACGTACACGGCGGCGGAGATCAAACAGATCCAGTCGCAAGGCAAGGACGTTCAACTCACGGTGCCGGCCAACGCCGGCGAATTGAACAAACTGCTGCCGGAGGCCGATGTCATTTTCGGCGCGATCAACGCGGAGATGCTGGCGAGGGCGAAGAACCTGCGGTGGCTGCAGGCTGTCGAAGGGGGTGTGGACTCAGTGCTGTTTCCGGAGCTGATCAAGAGCGATGTGGTGGTGACCAACGGGGCGCGGATATTCGCGCCGCCCATCTCGGAGACAGTCATGGGGATGATATTGAGCCTGACGCGCGGGTTCAATAAATACTACATTCCGCAGTTCGCGAAGCGGACGTGGAATGCCGAGCGGAACCTGGTGGAGATCGATGGCATGACCATGGGGATCGTGGGCCTGGGCGGCCTGGGGTCGGCCACGGCGGTGCGGGCACACTATGGCTTCAACATGCGGATCCTGGCCACGGATGCGAAACCCATGGCCAAACCGATCTTCGTGGACACGGTGCGCGAGCCGGGTTGGCTGATGGAGATGATCCCGCAGGCGGATGTAGTGGTATGCGCGGCGCCCTACACCAAGGAAACCGCGAAAATGTTCAATGAGAAAGTGTTCCGGGCGATGAAGAAGACGGCGTACTTCATCAATATCTCGCGGGGCGAGACGGTGGAAGAGAGCGCGCTGGTCCGGGCGCTGAAGGAAGGCTGGATCGCCGGCGCGGGGCTGGACGTAGTGTACCCCGAGCCGTATCCCGCCACCGGCGCGTACTGGGATTGCCCGAACCTGATGATGACCTGCCACACTTCGGGATACGCGCCACTACGCCAGAGCCGCCTGGTGGGGCTGCTGGCCGAGAACGTGCGGCGCTACTCGAGCGGCTTGCCGCTGATGAACGTGGTGGACAAACAGCGCGGTTACTGACCCGCTTGGGCCAGGAATCGGACAATCGGACCGGTTGCCCTACCCGGTATGCCCGCAAGCTGGTACACTAGGTCGGATACGCAGGAGCAACATCACTTCATCCTTGCGTAATGAAAGGTGCATTATGAAGATTCGGTTTTACGTCGTTGTTTTGGCGCTAGTGTTGATGTTCGTATCGCCGCTGGCACAGCATCCCGCAGTGGGGCAAGCACGAGGAGGCGCGGCCGCACCGGCGATCCGGCCCGATCGGACCCCGGCGTCATTGGCCGAAGAGCTCGCAGCGAAGTGTCAGACCGGTCCGCAGTTGCCGTACCACCTGGTGGCCAACTGGCCGGATCTGCCGAAGGGCTACAACTTCGGCGAGTGTTCCGGGGTGGATGTGGACAAGCAGGACAACGTGTGGATCGCCAACCGCGGGGCCTGGCCGGTCATGGAATTCGACAAGAATGGCAAGTTCATTCAATCGTGGAGCGATGACACGGTTCGCCTGACGTCATCGGCCACCCACGGCACCGGCTCCCACGGAATTCGCGTGGACCCGGATGGCAACATCTGGCTGATAGACGTTGACGGCCACCTGCTCCACAAGTACAACCAGCAGGGGCGCCGCCTGATGGTGATCGGCACACGTCAGGGCACAGCCAGCAACAACGACAGCCAAGTGGGTTTCAACCGGCCGACCAACCTTTGGTTCCTGCCCAACCGCGATTTCTACGTCACGGACGGTTACGGCAACTCGCGCGTAGTGGAGTTCAACAAGGACGGCCAGTACATTCGGCACTGGGGAACCCCGGGTAATGGGGATGGCCAGTTCACCTTGCCGCACTCGGTAACGATTGACTCCAAGGGGCTGGTGTACGTCGCCGACCGCGTCAACTTGCGCGTGCAGGTGTTCGACCCCACCGGCAACTTCATCACCAAGTGGACCGACGTGGGCCAGCCCTGGGGGGTGTACTACGTGGCCAAGGAAAACGCGATCTACATGTGCGACGGTTTGTACAACCGCATTTCGAAGCTGAGCCTGGAGGGCAAGGTGCTGGGGGTGATGAGCTCCTTTGGCAAGTCGCCGGGCAAACTTGATTTCGCACATGAAATCGCCGTCGATTCGCAAGGCAGCATCTACGTCGCTGAGATTAAGAACCTGCGCGTGCAGAAGTGGGTGCGCAACGCGCCAGCCACCACCGCCAGCACGAAGAAGTGAGGCGGCGCGCGCAACAATCGCACGGCATGGCGCGCTGGTTGAAGGAAGGGAGTATCCGCATGGCCGAGCGCCGCGACGCAGTCGCATCCTGGCCCCGTTTCCGGAACGTAAGCTGAGCAGATTCGCCTGACGCGATGGGGCCAGGCGCTCGACAGGGTGTTCCCGGAATTGTTATTTTGGGATGTCGCGGAGACCGCGACCGATGGAAACAGAAGGAGACGATTATGACCGATAATTCGGTATCGCGAAGGTTGTTTATGGCAGCCGCGGCTGCGGCTCCGATGGCGCCCGCTATGATTGCAGCGGACACCTCAGACAGAATCAGAATATTCGACCCGCCACCCACCAGGATACGGATCTTGTGTACACGGGTCGGACCGGCACCCAGCTTCACACCGGCAGAGCTGGAACAGCTCAAGGCCGGAGGCAAGGGCAACGTTGAGATCTTCTCGCCCACCAGCCAGGACGAAATGAACAAGCTGCTGCCCGAGTGCGACGTGGTTTTCGGCCAGCTCAACGCGACGACGCTGGCGAAGGCCAAGAACCTGCAGTGGGTGCAGAATCTGGAAGCCGGACTGGAGAGGGAGATGTTTCCAGAGCTGGTGGCCCATCCTTGCGCGATGACAAACATGGCGCGGATGTACGCGCCGGCCCTTGGGGAGACATGCTTTGCGATGCTGCTGGCCCTGACGCGCGGGCTCCAGAAATACTACATTCCGCAATACGAGAGGAAGGAGTGGAAGCCGGCGCGGAATCTGGTGGAGATGGGGGGCAAGACCATGGGCGTGGTGGCCATGGGCGGCTTGGGGCAGGCCATGGCTAAGATCGCAAAATACGGCTTCGACATGAGGGTTCTGGCCGTGGATATCAAACCTATGGCCAAACCCGTGTTCGTCGACGTCCTGCGAGAGCCGGAGTGGCTGATGGAGATGGCTCCGCAGGTGGATGTACTGGTCTGCTGCTGCCCCAGCACACCGGTGAGCCGGGGGATGATCAGCGATCAGGTTCTGCGGGCCATGAAGAAGACGGCATACTTCATCAACATGTCGCGGGGACCGCTGATGGACGAGAACGCGCTGGCCGCCGCGCTGAAGGAAGGCCGGATCGCGGGCGCCGGATCAGACCCCGGGCCGACCGAGCCGTATCCAGCCACGGGCGTCCTGTGGGGCTGCCCGAACATGATCTTCACGCAACACAGCGGTGGATTCTCGCCGGAACGCCAGATCCGTCACATGGGGCTGCTGGCGGAGAACGTCCGCCGTTACGCGCACGGCTTGCCGCTGATGAACGTGGTAGACAAAGCGCGCGGTTACTGATTCGCGAAGAGGTCCTGGCGATATCGCGCCGGCGCTCATGGACCGGGGCGTGTTTCGGCGGGCGCCGGCGACTTTCAGTGCCATGGCCGCCCGCCGGCGCTAAGACGCCACGGGAGGAGGGTTGCGCGATATCGAGCTGGATGGATACTACGACCGCTCACAGTTCCCACAAGCTCAAGCGCCTATTGTGATGGTGTCGATTTTGCGTATTGTTCGACCGATTTGTGGTCGAAATCGTTGGCGTATCCGATGAATTGACCGGTGACGACTTGCGACACCGGAATAGCGGTTTTGGTTACGCCCGCATCCATCAGGAGCTGGATGTAGGCCTGCATACCGGTCATTGAGATCGCGCCGATCCGCCGATTGTCAGGATCCGCCGCCGGAAGATCGTCCTCCCAGGCGGTCAATTCCGCGGTCTTTCGCTGCAGATCTGCTTCGCCAAACGGCTTGCCGCCAGCGGTGAGCAGGGCTCGCGCCGCGGCCGCGGGATGGTAGCGAACCAGGAGCGACGTCTTGACGATGGCCCGAGAGAAATGTTTGAGCGCGTCGCCTTTGGCGGCAATCACCGACGGCGCGGCGGCATAGCCGGCGTTGGCCACATCCGCCAGGGTGGGATGACGAAGGATGCGCAACTTGGTGCCGGCGACCATGAACGGAATGAGCTCATACAAAGGCAACGCCACCGCCGCCACCTTGCCCGCGGCGAGCGCGCCGAGCGCCTGGTCTTCGAAACCGACCGTCACCAGCTCATAGTCCGCCGGCTTCAAGCCCGCCGCCGAGAGGGCCGACTGCGCCGTAACCACCCCCGACGCCCCGGTGGTTGAATGCACGCCGATTTTCTTCCCCCTGAAGTCGGCCAGCGTTCTGATCGGGCTGTCTTCGGGCACGCCGATCACGTAGCCAAATTTTGACGCGCGCGCGAGAAACATCTTCAGGCGGATGCCGTCGTCGTATCTGGTGACCAGGGGTTCGATGCCGATGGGGCAGATGTCGCCCTTGCCGCTCGAGCAGATCCGCGCGGCATCCAGCGAGCCGTTGCTGAGGATTGAGGAGACCTTCAGGTGCTCGTCTTTGTAAAAGCCAGCGCCTTCCGCGATCAGGTTCAGCGCGTTCATCAGCGGCGGTGTGTTTCCGTCCCGAACGACAGAAAGCGCATCGCCTGCGAGCGCCGGCCGGCACGCCAGGAGCAGGATCGCACAGGCGCCTAAGCCGGCGTTACGCATCGAAGGGAAGCCGTTTCTCAGCCGGATCAGCAAATTCGTCATCAGTAAATAGTCTTCAGTTCCAGGACCACCGTTTCGAGCGGCTCGTCGGCCAGGTTGTCTATCTTCTGTTGGGAGGGGCCGCTCCAACTGAAATCCCCCAGCTTGTGCTGCGCGACCTCGGGCTCTCCTTCGGGCGAGGTCATGCGCGCGTCCAGATCCGTCATGCAGACGACCAAGTGGCTGAGGGTGTACTGGTGCATCGGCAGGCTCTGCCGTGGGCCCATTTTCAAGCGGAGAACCCGAACCTGGCTGTTCTCGAATAGCAGCGTAAAGTTTTTGGGAGCAACCCGCAACGGGTCGAGAGCGGTACCCACCACCTTGCCGGGATATCCCGGCTTCTTGATGGCGATAATCACACCCGAAGGGCCGCTGGGCCGTGGATCGACCCGGGGAGTGGGCAAGGGTCCCGAGTAGTGAAATCCGATGGCCGGGCTCCATTTGACCGTGCCCGGCTCCCACATCAAGTCCTCCACGGTGCCATCCAGGTAGGTGAGCCTCTCGCCGCCGGTACGGAAGTAGATCAGCACGCGATTCAGCTTGTGGTTGTGCCAATTGTGGCCGGTCTCACCGCACCTTGCCCTATCTGGTGGAGGCAAGGTCGCGCAGGCCTTGGGAAGGTCAGTTGCGGGGTCACCGGCGCCGGGCCACGGCTGCGGCGGATCGACCACCAGTTGGTCATTCTCGAAGAGAACGGTGAAGCCCCGTACTCCCGGCACTGGCTTCCCCGGTCCGGCAAACCACTGCACTTTTTGGGGTGGTGAGCTTGAGCCCTGACCGGCCAGTTGAGCCACTGCAAGAACCAGCGGAAGGCTAAGCGTGAACACCCGTTTCGTGTGCAATGCAAGGAGTCGCATTGGGCCATTGTAAGGCCTTAAGGCAGCGAGTGGCAATTCTTGGTGCTGCCTGAAATCTGCGTTGGTTACGGATTGCGATACGGATCAAGCTGCGGATGACGCTGCCGCCATGGGTTGGAATTTCATGGACGGGGAGCCGACCTACAATGAGGCCCAACATAGTATACGTCAACCTTCCGCGCCTCCGCATCCGGCACGTAAAAGATGCGATCACCACTTGTGACCTCACATTCCCATGCTCCTCGGTACACTGATCCTCTCAGCGGAAACACACGACCTGGATACCGTGTCATGGGGCACTTGCGAAGATACTTGTACCACCGCAAGGCGCTCTCTGCGGAACGGTCTATCAATGCTTCCCAGTTGCGATTCACGCGGCCATTCCGCGCCACAACCGACCATTCGCCCTGGTCCCCGGTCGCATTCCCCGAAGGTTCTGCCAGCAATTCTTCTGGAGGATTTATTGCTGCTTCACTCATTCGCGGGCAGTAGACACGAGAATCGGTTCCGTCAAAGGAACCTCGTCAGCAGGAGCTTCGAAGGCCGCGCCCAAATCCGGGCTGCGCGCAGCCCAGGCACTTTCTTGCCATTCGTGAATAACTGCGTTTACCTCCTCCAGCGGGATCTCTCCTCTTTGTGCTCGTGTATATGCTGTATACACCTCGTCGACCATATCCTTTAGATCGTCCAATGCAAATGTTGTGAGCCACTCAAATTCATCTGCGGGATCGAGGACCACGCTTGATCGTATCCGCTCGATTGCATGAAACAGATCGAGAATCTGATGCGCGCAGTGAAGTAGAGCAGTCATCTCTGCTGCCTGATCGCGGCGTAGCAACGCAAATAACTGCTCGTTTCGTGTGATCGTGACGGATTTCTCCCACGCCTGATCCAGGATTTCTCCAGAGCGCCTGTTGAGCATCGTTGCGCTAACGATCACGTCATCGAATACCGGTCGACCGGTCGCCATTCTGCCTCCAATCCTCCTATCCATACCTTCCCTAGCCTCTCTCTGACGAACCCTACGTATGATTATACGTATCAATTGAGCCAGATGCAAGGTCTATTTTTGGGTCTGTCCCATAAGCATCAGAAAACAATGGCAAATTCGGTCTCCCGGCCCGACTCTTCAGGCACTACCCATTCTTCGCCTTTGGCCTTCGCGGAGCCACAGGTTGCGGCCGGGTGAGCGCCTACCGAAACGGAATAAACCTCCCCACGAAGCCGCCGCCGGAGCGAAGGTTGAGATCAAGCGACTCGCTTCTGCGGAGGGTCACGTGTTCAATCTTGACCGCGGCCGCTTCGTCCGTATCCCGGACCAGCGTGGACACCCAGGTCCCCTCTCCCCCCAGGAACGACAGATCGACACGCACGGTCTTGGCGACCGGGCCGTTGGTCACCGCCAGAAACCAGGTGTTTCCCTTCCGCCGGGCAAAGGCCGCGACGTCACCGATCCGCGAAACCGGCAACACCACAGTCTCATCCCAAACGCTGGGGATACTCTTGATCACGTCCACGGCTGGGTTCGCCAGAATGTTCGCCGGATGTGCGGAAAATACAAGCAGTGGAGCCTGGAGCAGAATGGCGTTGCCAATCTGGTGCGCCCAAGTGGTGTCTGCAAGCTTGACGCCGCCGAACATCATGGGCGTATAGTCGGCCAGCCCGGCCAACAGGCGGGTGAACGGGAGTGTTACCTCATGCGTGGCGTACGGCGGCCCATACTCCATGCCGCGGATGGCTTCCTGCCCCAACAGGTTGGGGTAGGTGCGTTCCAGGCCGGTGGGCTTGTTGGCGCCGTGAAAATCGACAAGCAGGCGATACTCCGCCGCCAGGTTCAAAATTGTTTCATAAAGCTCGATTATTTCCTTGTGCTCGTGGTCGAAGTAGTCGATCTTCACGCCCGCGACACCTGCGCGCCGGCATCTCTCGAAAAAAGCCCGGATGGCTTTCTCAACGTCCTTCGAATCCGCAGCATGGTCGCGATCTGCGGGACGCCGGGGGAAGATGGACGAGCGGCGGGGACTCTCAGCGCCCTTCTCATCCGTAAAATCGTTGCGATACTTCCAGACGATCAGTTTGACGCCACGCTCCCGGGAGTAATCCGCGAGATCCTTCAGCTCGGCCTCGGACCACCTGTCCCAGTATCCTTCGAGATAGTTATACTCGAATCCGAGTTGGCGTCCCAGGTCCGCCCACGGCTTCATTTCCTCGCTGGTGGGTGATGGTCCCCGCGACGTGTCACTGCCATTGTCCATGTATCTCCACAAGGCGCGGCCGGGCTTAATCCAATCGGTGTTCAGTCCATTCGGAAAGAGTTTCGGGTCCGGTGGATCCGAGACATTATGCACGATGTCGCAGTTGACCAGAGCGTTGAGATCGGCCCCGATCATGACCACCCTCCAGGGCGTCGTGATCGTCCCCGTGATGGACGCCGGCTTCTTCAGGCGCTCCGCATCCGGCAGATGCGCTTCCCGGAAAACCCACCCGGGCTCCACGGCATGAGCGAGCCGCGCATGTAAACCGCCGGAATCGTCGGCCTGCAGCCCCATGCCGCTATAGTGGCGCAGTCTCCCTTCCGTAATGGAAGCGTAGCCCGCGCCTTCCGGCAACATGAACGTGACCGGAGGCGCCATATACCCGCCGGGCAGCACATCGCTGATGCGAATCCCCAGGTTGACGGGGTTTACGACCCGGCCTTCCAAGTATCTGCCTTCGTAGCCGCTCTCCATGTCGGTATACCAGATCGAACTACCTGCGGGCACTTGGAAGACTGTAGCTTCGTCCGGCACGCGTGTTCCTTCGCCCGGCACTATGTGGCGGAATGCGATCCCGTCGTTGTAGGCGCGAACCTCTACCGTGTAGGCCGTGCGCGATCGCCGATGCGTTACGCCGATTTTCACGCCGTTCGAGTGGTCAACCGCCGTCGAGTGAACCCCGTTCCAGGGGTAGGTCTGATTCACTTTGTACTGATCGGCCTTGCCGAGTTCCACACCCTCCGCGAGGTTCACGCCATCCACCGTGATTCCGATCGCGGAAGTCCCAATGACGGGCTTCTCCCTGAAGGCGACCGAGTACCGCAGCCGGGCCTCGCTGTCCAATGAGAGCCGGAACTGCACGTTGCCGTCCGGGCTGGCCAGGACGACATCATCGGCCGCTGAGAGTTGGGCGGCAGGGCAGAGTACCGCTAGTAAAGTGAAGGCGATTCGAATGAGCATACGCGATCTCCAGTAAGACGGGATTTCCATTTTGGACTTCCGGGTCCTGTTTAGTGTACACCAAGCCGCCTTCCTGCAGACAGCGTGAGCCGAGCGGCTTGGCACCGACCCGCTCAGGTTTCCCATTTGTGTGGCGGGCGGCGTGGTGGCGCGACCTGATTACCCAGGCGCGCGATTATCTCTCGCTGCAACGCGGCCACGTGCACCTGGGCCACAACGCGCTGGCGGGGCTGATCTCCTAACCCGCGGCCGGCTCATCCGCAGCCTCGGTACCTTCCGCGATAGGGGTCGCCGGGCATCTATATCTGACTCTAATAACAGTGTCAGAAACGCCGTACGTCAAGCACTCTTTGAGATTTGCAAAAATGACCCGGACCCGCGAATTCGTGCGGTTCCCGTGCTTACGGAATCACTGCCGGGGCCGCGTGCGCGTCAGACGCCTGCGGTGGCGATCTCCTTTTCGCTTTCGGCGTTCTGGTCCTCAACGGGCAGACCGCGTTCCGCCAACAGCAAACGTCTGAGGGAACGCAGATCGTTCAAAATCCTGCGGCTCGATGTGATGTGGAGATTCAGCTTGGCCAGATTAAAGGACACCAGGAGCAGCGCCTCCTTGCGGCGGCTGGCGCCATCGCGCTCCGCGGCCGCAACTTCGGCCTCCACATCGCGCCGGGCTTCGTCCAGGGCTTCGGCGAGCATAGCTACATACTCGTGAGAACCCTCGATACTGTCAAACGGCGTCTCGGCTTCGTCGCTCACAACACGCCTTTCCGACCGCCTACCCCCGGGGGTGGTCCTGCACAAACTCAAGTGTGCTCTTATTCTCGCACAAATCGGGGCGGGCGCGTGGGGCAGGCAGGGATATACTGAAGAGGATCCGGGAGTCCAAAATGCCGGCCTCGGAGCCGATCCGGGGTGGGCAACATGTTTGGGAGGCGACTACGATTACGATGCGATCCATCCATGGCTCGATAGCCATACTTTCGCTCGCTGCGCTGTCAGCGTGCTCGCCAAGCACCACCGGCACATCCACGGCCATTCCCCATCTTCAGAAGCAGGGGACGGCCACGCAGTTGATCGTCGACGGCAAGCCGTTTCTGATGCTGGCGGGAGAACTGCGCAACTCCAGTTCCTCCAGTTCCGAGTTTCTGAAGGCGATCTGGCCCCGGATGGTAGCCATGCACCTCAACACCGTCCTGTCGGCCGTCCAATGGGAGCTGCTCGAACCCCAGGAGGGCCAATTCGATTTCGCATTTGTGGATAGCCAGATCCAGGGTGCGCAAACCAACCATCTGCGGCTCGTCTTTCTATGGTTCGGAAGCTGGAAGAACGGCGTATCCAGCTACATTCCGGCGTGGGTGAAAACCAACCAGGACCGGTTTCCACGGGTGCAGGACAAGGACGGCAAAGGCATCGAGACCCTCTCCACATTGAGCGCCGCGAACCGCGATGCCGATGCGCGCGCGTTTGCCGCTCTCATGCGGCACATCAAGCAAGTGGATACCCAGCACACCGTCATCATGATCCAGGTGGAGAACGAAGTGGGCGTCCTGGGCGACTCGCGCGACAGGTGCGAGGCGGCCAACAAAGCTTTCGCGGGACCCGTGCCAAAAGAGGTGCTGGATTATATCGGCAGCCACAAGGACAGTCTGCATCCGCAGCTTCGCAAGGCGTGGGAAGCGGCAGGATCCAAGACATCCGGGACCTGGGAACAGGTTTTCGGCAAAGCCCCGTACACCGATGAGCTCTTCATGGCGTGGAACTATGCGAGCTACATGAACCGGGTGGCGGCGGCAGGCAAGGCCGAATACCCGCTGCCCATGTACGTGAACACCTGGGTCTCGATGCCCGCGCCGGACCGGCCGCCCGGGACGTACCCCAGCGGCGGCCCCGAGCCTCAAGTGCAGAACATCTGGAAAGCCGCGGCGCCGGCCATCGATATCCGCTCGCCGGACCTCTACTCACCGGATTTGCCGGTCTGGGTCAACTGGTACCGGGAATCCTACGCTCCGGACGACCCGCTGTTCATCCCCGAGACGGATAGCACGAGGGGCGCCTACCACGTCTTCTATGCCTTGGGGCAGCACGACGCCATGGGTTTCGCGCCGTTCGCGATCGACGAGCTGGGCCTCGCGCCCCCTTCCCCGACGGCCACGGAGCCGGCGGACCTGCCGCTGGCGCGGAGCTACGCCACGCTCACGCAACTGGTCCCGCCGATTCTGGAGAACCAGGGCAAGGGCAAGATGGCCGGGGTAGTGGTGGTCGAGAACGAGGCGCCGCAGAAGATCACGCTGGGCAACTACGTTATGGAAGTGAGCTACCCGCGAAACCGGATGCCCCCGGCGCCGGGTTCCACGCCTCCGCCCGCGCCGGCGTCCCCCGAACATAGCGGCGCTCTCTTCATCGCCCTGGGGCCGGATGAGTACCTGGCGGCGGGCAGCGGACCGGTGGAGGTGACGTTTTCTCCTTCTCCCAGCACGCCCGGGCCTCCGACCGCCGGCATCCTCTCCATCGACGAAGGCACGTACGTGGACGGCCGCTGGGTTCCCGGACGCAGGCTGAACGGGGACGAGAACGGCCAGGGGAAGTTCCTGCGAATCGGCGGCGGCAGGAGCCTCAATGGCAGCATCCAGCGAGTGAAGCTGTATCGCTACCGGTGATGCGGGGCCAGGGAGCGGCAGCGGCGCGGCACCAAGAGCGGGAGACGTCGTGCTCTTTTAGACCGGCGAGGCCGGGACGTATCTGCCTTCCGCGGGCAACGACGACGTTTCGCCGGTCCAGCTATGGACACACCGCCCACTGATGCATGATGACGCTGGCTCCGTTTGGAAATTCGACTAAACACCGAATGCTGCGACCACGAGTTGCCACTTCAAAACGTGACACAATGACTCCGTTCAGGACGCGCATCTGAACGCTTCCCGATACTGTCATCTGCTCAACGCGCTCATGGTTTACCGCGACCGCCCTGTCGGAAAAAACACGCGATGCGCCAAACTCCAAAGGATAAACCCCTTCCGCTACCGATTCAGATCGAAAGGCCCTCTGCCGTTTGCTTATTTCCTCGTTGATCCAGTCCCTCAGATAAGCGCCCAGGTCCTGTCCTTCGCCGTCGATAGTGAAGGATGCGGTGCTCAAGTCCACCTCGGTTACGGTCCCATGCTCAAAGCCGTGTACGATGCGGCACTCGCTTTGACGGGAGCCCTCCACCTCCATAACACCGTGGAAACGTTGGATGGGCACTGGCACTTCGTCGATGGGCAGTTCACGAACGCACAACAGTTGGATTCGCGGTTCTGCTTTTGCTTGGGCTCTGGCATCGCGCGTGAAGGACTTGGCGACAAAGAAGCCCGTCTGGCTTTCGCCACCTTGATCTTTTCGGCGAAAATAATAATGTCGTTTTTGCACACCTTCGCCTTGCGGTTCTTGCGTTCAAAAATAACGGTTTCGCTGAAGCGGGCTATTCTAATGGCTGGCTGGGCGGTTCAGAGAATCCACGATCTCGGCCACGCTAAGATTCTTCTGCCACTGCAATCGGTCTCGGGTGTAATCGCCCCTGCCAGACCGGTTCAGCCGAAGGAAGCGGGCCAACCCGTCCGCACCGATCTCGCGTTGCAGCACTTCGAGGGCATAGCGCTCGAACTGTTCGTCGGTCATGTGTTCGACAGGCGTCATATTTCTTGCTCCCGTAACCATTCTACCGGGTTCACGACCCGAACGCGCGGCGAGCCGACACGGCGCGCAGCCCTCTTGATGAATCGATCGTCGGTGGTGAGAAGAACATTGGCTTCACCGGCTTCGGCGCTGGCCAAATGCAGCGCATCGAAGGCACCATAACCAACGGTCTCGAGTCCCTTGGCGCGCTCGATGATCTGGCCGTCCAGCGGGATTGTACTGGCCGCCAGCAACAAGAGCACCTGGACTTCGCGCCTCCGCTCGGGGTCCGGGCTGTTGCTCGTTTCGGCCTCTAACACGGTACTGGACAGCCACTCAATTGTATTTGTGCGAAGGAGCCGCAGGATCTGCTCCACGGCTTCGGCCTCCTCCGCTATACGCTGCTGGTCCTGGTCATCCGTCAAGCGATTCAGGCAGCAAGCGTCCAGGTATATTCTCACGTATCCTCTATGCAACTCGCCCCGCGGTTTCCTCAACCATTTTGCCCGCGGGTCCGCGGACGTAGCCGCCATCGAACAGATTGTGGCACAAACAGCCCTGATTGCGCAGATGCGTAGCGGTAGACTGGCTAAGTGCGGGCGGTAATTGTCGACGACGAAGAACTGGCGCGCGGCTTTCTCCGCGAAATGCTGGCGGCGCACCCGGAAATCGAGATCGTGGCCGAGTGCGCCAATGGCTTCGAGGCGGTTAAGGCCATCGCCGAGACCGCGCCGGACCTGGTGTTTCTCGACGTCCAGATGCCCAAGCTGGACGGCTTCGAGGTGCTGGAGCTGATTGAGGGCACCCCGGCGGTGATCTTTGTGACCGCCTACGACCAGTACGCCATGCGCGCTTTCGACGCCCACGCGGTGGATTACTTGCTGAAACCATTCAGCGCCGAGCGCTTCGAGCGGGCGCTGGAACGCGCCAAGGCGCGCCTGGGAGAGCGGCGTCCTGCACCGAATCTGGCGCGGGAAGCCCGCGCGCCCGGCGACCGGCCCCAGCGCCTGGCGGTGCGGGACGGCACGCGGGTCCACGTGATCCCGCTCGAAAAACTGGATTACGCGGAGGCGCAGGACGATTACGTGGCTCTGCACAGCGGCGGCAAGAGCTACCTCAAGCAGCAGACAATCGGCAGCCTCGAAGCCCTGCTCGACCCGGCGCGGTTCGTGCGCATTCACCGCTCCTCGATTGTCAACCTGGAGCGCGTGGCGCGTATCGAACCGTACGCCAAAGACAGCCGGATCGCGATTCTCACCGACGGCACGCGGCTGCCCGTGAGCCGCTCCGGCTACGCGCGGCTGCTGGAAGCCATGGGAGATTCGCAAGGCAGCCGCAACACCACGCGGTAGACGCCGTCCGAAGGGCCGGCTTGAAAGGACGCGTCTTCGCCGTAGCGCACCTGGAGCCGGCGGCGGACCTGGGCGAGGCCGATTCCCAGGTTGTGCGGCGCGGGCATTTCGGGATCGAAGCCATTTTCCACGGTGATGGAAACCAAAGCACCGGAGCGGCGCGCGGCCAGCCGTATGGATCCGCCTTCGACCAGGCCGGCGATGCCGTGCTTGACGGCGTTCTCGACCAGCGGTTGAAGCAGCAGGGCGGGAACCGCGCAACCTTCGCAGGCGGGCTCGATTTCCTCCTCCACGCGGAGACGCCGGCCGAAGCGCACCTGCTCCACTTCCAGGTAGCTGCGAGCCAGCGCCAGTTCCTCGCCCAGCGCAATGCTCTCGCGGCCGGCCAGCCCCAGGCTCCCGCGGAGAAAATCGGAGAGGCGCACGCACATTTCCCGGGCGCGCGCGCCGTCGATGGTGGCCAGGGCGGCGATGGAGTGAAGGCTGTTGAACAGAAAGTGGGGGTTGATCTGCGCGCGGAGAGCTTGAAGCTCGGCTTCGCGGGCCAGCGTGCGGGCTTCGGCGGCGCGGCGCTCGGCGGCGCGGGACGCCTCCACTGCCAGCGCGGCGTAATGCAGCCCGGCCGAAAGCAGGTAGAGCAGCACGCCCATGCCGAACAAAGGGGCCGTTGGCGGCGCGGCCCGCTCCAGAAGGTACGCCGCCAGCCGCGCGCTTCCCAGCAGCACCAGGCTGACCGCCACTGCGGCGGCGCCCCAGGTCGACAGGAGATAGGGCAAACCGGAGAGACGCAACGGCCGCGTGCGGCAGATGTACCAGGGCGACAGGCAGGCAAATGCGTAGACCAGGCAGGCGGGCGCCAGAACGGCCGCTGCGTCCTGCCAGGATACCCCGCCGGAGGCCCAAGCGACGTAGGCCAGCAACGCCAGGATGGGAATCCACGCCAGCAGGTACACCAACAGCCGCCGCCGCGATGCCAGGATCGGGTGCATGGCGGATCAGTTCTTCACTTCGACGCCGCCAAAGACCGCCTCGCCTTTCACGAAAAGCCGCTTCAGGCCAGGGGTTTGCGGATCCGGCTGGGTGGTGTTATCGGCGAAGGCGCCGAAGACACCGGTGCCCTCGACGACGGCGCTCCAGGTCTCCGGAATGCGGATTTCGACTCCGGCAAACACAGCGGAGATCTTGAGAGTAGCGGAATCCGCCGCCATGGTAGCCCCGCGGAGATCGATCTCGTAGCCGCTGAATACGGCATCGATATGGCCGCCGGTGAAATCCTGGGTGTTGATCTGGCGCTTGCCACCGCCGAACACGGATGCTTCCCGCAGCCTGCCATAGGCGTGAATTCGAGGCCCGCGAGAGATGCCGTGCCATGAATCGCCGCGGAACAGCATCAGCAGGCCGGCGCCGATCAGGAAGAGCGGCCAGAGATCGTGCAGGCGCACGTTCAGATACCCCAGGGTCTGGCCGAGAAAGATGGCGCCGACGGCGACGAGTATGGCCCCGGCGACGTGGCCGCTGGGGGAGTCGGAATCCACCAGCTTGACCAGCCCGATGGCGATCAGAATCACCGGCCAGTAGCGGGTCCATTCCGAGAAATAGAGGATGTTCAGGTTGTTGAGCAGAAACAGCACGCCGATGCCGATCACGATGATGGCGGGGATCAGCCGGTGCCCGTTCTCCCAGCCTGGGTTGGGTTGGTTGTCAGTTGGTTGCATGACCTCAGAGTACGGCGCGGAATGGAAAGACGCCTCGGTTTTTCGGCGAACTGCGGCTGGTTACCGGCGAGCGGCGGAAAGTATCTCCCGTACCAACTCCCGCTGCTTCTCGCCGATGGCCGCCCAGTCGAAATTGCGGACCGCGTGCAGGTGGGCGGCGCGGGCCAGTTGCTCCCGGCGCTCGGGGTCGGCGATCAAGGTGGCCACGCCCGCGGCAAAGGCCTCGGGCGTATCCGCCACCCACACGCTGTGGCCGTGGAGCAAGCCCAGGCCGGCGCATCCCGAGGAGGTTGAAACCACCGCGCGCCGCATGGCCATGGCCTCCAGCACCTTGACGTTGGTGCCGGCCGAAACCGTGGTGGGCACGATGATGAGGTTGGCTTCCACGTAGAGCGGGCGCACGTCCTCGATGAACCCGAGCAGGCGAATGCGCTCTTCGGGCCGCGGCTCGGGAGAATCGGCAAACGCGCGCCAGTAAGTCAGATGATCGGGGCCGCAGACCATCGTCAGGGTCATGCGCGGAAATTTTTCGCGCAGCAGCGGCCAGACCTGCTCGGTGAAGAAGCGGTAGGCCGCCACGTTGGGAGAATGGCGGAATGAGCCGATGAAGAGAAGGCGCTCACCGGGCTGTTCGGGCTCGGGGCGGAAGCGCTCGAGGTCCACGCCGTTGGGGACAACCGCTGTGAGCGCAGCCGGCCCGAGCAGTTCCGCGTCTTTGGGCGACATCACCACCACGCGCCGGTAGCGGCGCGCCTGGCGGGTTTCGAAGCGGCGCCAGCGGAACCAATCCCACCAGGCCGAGAGCGTGTGCTCGCGCCGCGCCACCTGGCCGAACAGATCGAAGGTGACGTCGTGCTCCACCAGAATGTCGCCGCCATACCGCGCCAGTTGCGTGTACTCCACCTGCACCAGCTCGAAGCCGAAGGCGCGGCGCTCTTCCGCCAGGGCCCATACCATGCCCGGCGAGTGGAACTCGTGCACCTCGGGCGGCAGCAGCGTGGACCAGCGCGGCTCGCGGTAGCGCGGCTTCCTCACCAGCGCCAGGCGCGCGCAGAATTCCAGCAGCGGCGCGGCGTCGGGCTCCTCTTCGGTGTCGAAGAAGGAGAGCAGCTCGACGTCGAACTCGCGCGCCATCTCGCGCAGCAGGTTGTAAATGCGGACGGCGCCGCCGTGAGAGAGCGGGTAGGGGAAATAGGGAGAGAGCACGGCCACGCGGCGGCGCCCGGGCGAGGTGGCGCGGCCTTCCATGGCGCGATAGCCCTTGGTGACCAGCGTCCGCTCGCGTTTAGGCCACGGCCACCACCAGGGGCGCAGATAAATGCGGTCGAGCGGCACGCCGCGCCAGAACAGGAACGAAGCCAGATTGAACCGCAGGTGATGGCGTTCGAAGCGCGAGTTGTACGCCAGGATCTTGCGCGGCGCCAGCTTATACGCGGCGCGGCGCAAAGCGCTGGGCTGGCGCGACAGCATCACCGGCGCGAGGCCGATGCGATGGCGCGCGAGCTCGTGGCGCAGCTCCGGCCAATTCTCTTCCGTGGCGAGGAAATGCCGCCGGTCCGGAACCAGCTCCCGGATTTCCTCCGCCATGCGCCGGCACAACTCGGCATCGCCGGTGGAGAAGGTGACCACCACGGCTTCCGGGTCCTTGCCCAGCAATTGGTAGAACCACTGTTTCAGGTGTAGACGTAACAGGGACACTTGAGTATGAACCGTGAATGCCAACTCGGAGAAATGCCCAACATCGGAGGCTAACACGGCGGCCACTGGATGAGGATACTCAATACGGCATCCGCCAGTTTTCTGCTGGCAGCGGCAACCAAGAGCATAAGTCTTGACAAAATGTCACATTAGATATAATCTAAGTTTTTGATGGGCGCCGAGGCGATTAGACGGTCCTTGGAAGGCAGCGGGTTGCGGTGCACTCCGCAGCGCTACGCCGTGATGGCATTCTTGATGGAATACAACGGGCATCCCACGGCTGCGGAAATCTTCGAAGCCGTGAATCGCGTGGATCATCCGCGCTCTTCAAGGGCCACGACTTATAACAATCTGCGGGACTTGGTGCAGGCGGGTTTGGTGCGTGAAGTGGCCGTCGAGGGCCGTGCCGCGCGATTCGATGCGAAAGGCATGCGGCATCACCACTTCATCTGCGACCGCTGCGGCAATGTTGAGGACATTGAGTGGTACGACGTGCCCAAGCCTGCCTCGGGCTCCTTCGGTAAGCGGATTCTTCGCGAATGCGAACTCATTTTCCGGGGGCTCTGCACGAAGTGCGCTCCGCGGCACGCTTCCGGTTAAGTGCCGTAGGCGTGTGGATACCGGATGAACGGCGCGCGTCAGCGAGCGCGGCGGGCGGCGATTGCGCGAATGGGAAAACCAGGAAGGGTTGGTAGTTCGTCACAATTGTTTGACTAATTTTGAGGAAGATAAAGATATGGATACAAAACTCACCACCGCAGAGGGGACGCCTGTCCCCAACAATCAGGCGCAAGACTTGTCAACCGAGACCAAGTGCCCGGTAGCGGGCGGCGTTCGCAGACGCACGGCGGTTGGGCCGACGAATGCGGACTGGTGGCCGAACCAGTTGAACCTGAAAATCCTGCGCCAGCACTCCCCCCTGTCCAATCCCATGGACAAGGAGTTCAATTACGCGGAAGAATTCAAGAGCCTGGACCTGGATGCCGTGATCCAGGACCTCCATGCCTTGATGACGGCGTCGCAGGACTGGTGGCCGGCCGACTTCGGCCACTATGGGCCGCTCTTCATTCGTATGGCGTGGCACAGCGCCGGTACGTACCGCATCGGCGACGGCCGCGGCGGCGCGGGCCATGGCACACAACGTTTTGCGCCCCTCAATAGCTGGCCGGACAATGTGAACCTCGATAAGGCGCGCCGCTTGCTCTGGCCGATCAAGCAGAAGTATGGCCGGAAAATCTCTTGGGCCGATCTCATGATTCTCGCGGGTAACGTGGCGTTGGACTCGATGGGCTTCAAGACCTTCGGTTTCGGCGGCGGGCGCGAGGACGTCTGGGAGCCCGATGAGGACATTAACTGGGGGCTCGAGGGCAAGTGGCTGGGAGACGAGCGCTACACCGGCGATCGTCAGCTCGATAATCCTCTCGCCGCTGTGCAGATGGGCCTGATTTACGTGAATCCGGAAGGGCCCGACAGAAAACCGGATCCGGTGGCTGCAGCGCGGGATATCCGCGAGACGTTTGCCCGCATGGCGATGAATGACGAGGAGACGGTTGCGCTGATCGCCGGCGGGCACACCTTCGGCAAGACCCACGGCGCCGCCGATCCGAACAAGTATGTCGGCCCGGAACCCGAAGCCGCCCCCATCGAGGAGCAAGGCTTGGGTTGGAAAAACAGCTTTGGCAGCGGTAATGGCGACGATACGATCGGCAGCGGGTTGGAGGTCACATGGACCACGACCCCGGTGAAGTGGAGCAACGATTACCTGGAAAACCTGTTCGGCTATGAGTGGGAACTGACGAAGAGTCCGGCCGGCGCGAATCAGTGGAAGCCGAAGGGCGGCGCGGGCGCTGGCACTGTTCCCGATGCCCAGGATCGGTCGAAGCGGCACGCCCCAACGATGCTCACGACGGACCTCTCCCTGAGGATGGACCCGATCTATGCGCCGATCGCAAAGCGTTTCCTCGAGAATCCGCAGGAGTTCGCGGACGCGTTCGCCAAGGCGTGGTTCAAGCTGACGCACCGCGACATGGGGCCTCTCTCGCGGTACCTTGGCCCGCTCGTTCCTGCCGAGCCGCAACTCTGGCAGGACCCCATTCCCGCGGTGGATCATGAACTGATCGGCGAGCAGGACATTGCTGCCCTGAAAGCTAAGATTCTCGCATCCGGGCTTTCCATCTCACAACTGGTCACGACGGCTTGGGCGTCGGCGGCAACGTTCCGCGGCAGCGACAAGCGCGGCGGGGCTAACGGGGCGCGCATTCGCCTCGCGCCACAGAACGGTTGGGAAGTGAATCAACCGGCCGAATTGGCGAAGGTCCTTCGGACGCTGGAAGCGATCCAGAAGGATTTCAACGGCGCACAGTCCGGCGGGAAGAAGGTCTCGCTTGCCGACCTGATCGTTCTGGGCGGCTGCGCAGCCGTCGAGGAAGCTGCGAAGAAGGCCGGCCACGATGTGAAGGTCCCCTTCTCGCCGGGGCGCATGGACGCGTCGCAGGAGCTGACCGATGTGCACTCGTTCGCCGTACTGGAGCCGATAGCGGACGGGTTCCGCAACTACCTCCGGAGGGAAGACCAAAGACCGGCGGAGGAGCTGCTGGTGGATCGGGCGCAGTTGCTGACGCTGACTGCCCCCGAGATGACGGTTCTCGTCGGCGGCATGCGCGCCCTGAATGCCAACTTCGGGCAGTCCAAACTCGGCGTCTTCACCAACCGGCCCGAGACGCTGGCGAATGATTTCTTCGTCAACCTGCTCGACATGAAAATGAAGTGGCAGGCCTCCCCTACATCCGAAGGCGTGTTTGAAGGGCGCGATCGCGCGACGGGCGAAATCAAGTGGACCGGCACCCGTGTCGACCTTATCTTCGGTTCGAACTCCCAGCTCCGGGCAATCGCGGAAGTCTACGCATGTGACGACTCGAAGGAGGCGTTTGTGAAGGACTTCGTGGCTGCCTGGAACAAAGTGATGAACCTCGATCGCTACGACCTTGCCTGAGCTCGGCGGAAAAGAGGGCTGTCTTGTGCGCGATACACCTAACCCATGCCACCTGCGCCGATGGGAGCAAGGACCTCGTAGGGACCTGGTTTGGTGCCGATAGGGAGCGGCATGTCAGTGTAAGAACCGAGTTTATCCGATCAGATACTTTCGATCCTACACCACAGGGTGCCTAATCCACGGACCTCGTGCCCCATAGGACCGCGCAGGCCGCCAGCGGCGCCAGCGCCGTCACGATGGCCAGCGGCGCGTAGCCATAAAGATCGATCACCTTTCCGAACGCCGGCGAAATCAAAGCCTGCAACCCGCCGTAAGACGCCACCAGAAGCGATACGGCGAAAGCCGCGCGCGCCCCTCCAAAGGCATCCAACGGAAGAGTGTACATATTCACGCTGAATGCCGCCACCGCGAAGATGCTCAGAGAAATCCCCGCGGATGCCCAGGCTGGTGTGGGCGCCGCCGGAATCGCGGCAGTTGCCAGCGCCACCACCGACGCCGCCAGGCACACACGGAACCGCGCCGCGATGGCCGCCACGCCGCGCTCGATGAAGCGCAGCGACAGCCATCCGCCGGCGAACCCGCCCAGCATGGCGGCCAGCGGGGGGATCCACGCGTACCACGCCGCTTGGACCAGCGTCAGACCATGCACCTCCACCAGGTACAGGGTAGTCCAGTTGGTCCACAGAGAGTAGCCGACCATGCTCAGCGCGTTGGCCGCCACGAAAGCCCACAGCCGGTGATCGCGCAGCACACTGGGACAGGCTTTCCGGCCGGTCTCAGCCCAGCCCGGAGGCCTGGTCCACCGCGCGGTCCAATTCCACAGCGGAATCCACGCCAGCCCGAGCGCGCCGGTGACCACGAACGCCTGGCGCCAGCCGCCGCGCACCGCCAGCCAGGTGGCGATGGGCGGCGCCAGGATCATTCCGAGGCTCAAGCCCGCCTGGCTCACAGCGTTTCCCAGAGCGCGCTCGGCGGGCCGCAAGTATTGGTGTATGGCCTTCCCCGAGGCTGGAACGCCGGCGGATTCCGCCATCCCCAGGACCGCGCGGCAGTCCACCAGTCCACCCAAGCCGCGCGTGAAGCCGGTGGCGATTCCAGCGCACGACCACAGCCCCACCGCCAGACTGATGGCGCGGTTGAGGCCGATGCCATCGATCAGCATGCCGGCGAAAGGCGCGCTGATCATGTAGGTGACGGAGAAGGCCGTGAGAATCAAGCCGTATTGCGTGTTGGAAAGATGGAATTCGGCGCGAACCAGCGGCGCCAGGGTGGCCAGCGACTGCCGGTCCAGGTAGTTGATGGCGGAGGAGAGCACGAATACCGCCAGCACCAGCCAGCGGAAGCGGGTGGCGGGGTGCCCTTTGGGCCCGGTCGGCGTCACTGGAACTCGATGGTGGCCACCTCGCCCGCGGTGGCGAGGCGAGTGTTAGGCTTGGGAAAGTACTCAATGGCCACGCGCCGCGGCTTCTGCACTCCGCAGCCCAGCGTCAGCTCGCCGCGGCCCATGATCGCCACCTTGCGCGGGTCGGTGACCAGCAGCTTCACGGTCTTGTGGTCCAGGCCCTCGACGACCAGCCGCGCCTGCGAGCCCAGGCAATCCACCTGCTTGAGAGTGCCCGCCAGTTTGCCGGAGGGGTTGGGGCCGTCCCACCAGGGCACGGCCTTGTCGCTGGGCTTGGGTGTCCCGTTGTTGTATTTGTTTTCGATGGCGTGCAATTCCGCGCGCGCCTGGGTTTTCAGATTGTCGATCTCGCGCGCTTCCTCCTCGGCGCGCCTCTTCCTTTCGGCTTCTTCGTAATCCAGGCGCTGCTGCTCGATGGCCATGCGGGCCTGGCGCATGCGCTCGCGTTGGGCCGGGTCGGTGGCGGCCTGTTCCCCTTCCCTCCACGCCTTGGCCGCTTCCGCAAAGTTGTGATCGGCCAAGTAGCACTCCGCCAGGGCCTGCCAGTAGGATGGATTGCGCGGGTTGCGCTCGGCCGCCGCTTTCCAGTGCGCCAGGCGTTGTTGCGGGTCGGTATCGCGGCGGGCCATCAGGGCGAAGGGCTCGTCGAGCTTGGGATTGATGCCAGCGGCGCGCAGCAGCGCCTGCGTGGCCTTGGCGTCGTCGGGCTCGAGCTTGGCGTATTCGATGTAGCAGCGCGCGCTGGCGCTCGAGGCTTCGATGGATGCCGCAAAATGACGCCGCGCCTCGTCGTTGCGATGGCCGGCGAGCGCCAGCAGGCCGAGCCCTTCTTCGGCTTCCGCCAGCTTGACGCCGTCGCGAAGCAGGCTCTGGTATTCGGCCGCCGATTGGCTGCCCGCCAGGAGGTCCGCGCGCGCCAGTCGCGCATCGGCGTCGGAGATGGGCTTCTCCGGGAAATCGCGCTCCGTCAAGGGCCGGCTGGAAAGCGAGGTGGTCTGAAAATCCCGTTCGGCGAAATGACGCTGGGCCTGCGCCTCGACCTCGGCGGCCGGCTTACCGAACGCATTGCGGTAGGCGGGGTCCTGGTCGACGCCATTGCGCAGGTTGTAGAGCAGCACGCGCAGCTTGCCGAAGTACTCGGGATCCACCACCAGCAGATGCACGCGCGCCCAATCCAGGTCGGGCGGGGCGCCCCCTGGGCCCGGCGGCGCGCCGACGGTGATATGAATGCCACTCACCTCGAAAGTGGAAAAAAACTCGGCCAGCCCGTGCTCGAAGGCCGGCGGCATCTGGGCGGTGTTGGATTTCAGAAACAGCCGCGTCAGCTCGCTATAGACCGCCGGCGGGACCGCGCTCTTTTCCGCCAGCACGATGGCATAGCAGTCGCGGCCCTCGACCAGGGGCGCGGACGAGGCCCAGCCTTTGGCATTGCGGAAAACCAGGATGCGCACCGGCAGCGGTGTTTCGAGGTCCGGCTCGCCGACGATCTGGCCCAGCGCGTGGCGGAACTCTTCGAACCGCACCATGGTCTCGCGTCCGGCGCGCGCGCCCGCATCGGTGAGCACCTCGAACGGCCCCGAGGCGAACTTCACCCAATGGTCGTCGGCCGCCAGCAGGCAGGGGAAGAGACACAGGATTAAGAGCCGCCGCATGCATTCTCATTATCCCGCAAGGAGCCAGTGATTCCGTAAGCACGGGAACCGCACGAGCCTGAAGTCTTGCATCCACAGCGCCAAGCACCACAAGCACCACCCCCCAGTTGCACAGCCACCGCCACTTCAGCTATGATGGATTGGTTTCGCGTGTACAGCTTTCTGCTTCTGGCTACCACTCGTCTATAGGCGGGCCCGGCCAGGGGCAAGGCCCCGAGGTTCCATCGGTCACCCCGATTGGAACATGGGCCTGTCCGAAAAGGTAATCCTGGCTGTTGCGACCTGTAATATTTTTCCGGGGCCGCCGTGCGGGTCCTGGCCGTGGTGGGTTGCTCCACTTTTTGATTGCATCGCGAAGAGGATGATTCGTGCCGACGTTTAACCAACTTGTGCGTATGGGGCGGAAGCCGCCGCGCTGGAAGACCTCGAGCCCGGCGCTGAATAGCTGCCCGCAGAAGCGCGGAGTTTGCACGCGCGTCTACACTTCCACTCCCAAGAAGCCGAATTCGGCGCTGCGAAAAGTGGCGCGCGTGCGGCTGACCAATGGGATCGAAGTGACGACTTATATCCCGGGCGTAGGTCACAACTTGCAGGAGCACTCGATCGTGCTGATTCGCGGCGGCCGTGTGAAGGACCTGCCCGGCGTGCGGTATCACGTGATTCGCGGGGCGCTGGATACGGCCGGCGTGTCGGACCGCAAACAGGGCCGGTCGAAGTACGGAGCCAAGAGGCCCAAATCGTAGGAACGTATGCCACGCAGAAGACGAGCCATTGTTCGTGAAGTAGTGCCGGATCCGGTCTACAACTCGACCCTGGTGGAGAAGTTCGTAAACTCCCTGATGTGGGAGGGCAAGAAGAACACCGCCCAGGGAATTTTCTATGACGCCATGGACAAGCTGCGGGAGCGCACCAGCGACGACCCGCTCAAGGCCTTCAAGAAGGCGGTGGAAAACGCCAAGCCGCTGCTGGAGGTGAAGACGCGGCGCGTGGGCGGGGCCAACTACCAGGTGCCCATCGAGGTGCCGCAGAACCGGCGCACCTCGCTGGCGATTCGCTGGATCATCACGCAGGCGCGGTCGCGGCCCGAGAAGGGCATGCCGGAAAAGCTGGCGAATGAATTGAACGACGCCGCCAACCTGCGCGGCGGAGCGATCAAGAAGAGAGACGACGTCCACCGCATGGCCGAGGCCAACAAGGCCTTCGCGCATTACCGGTGGTAGGGAGATTTGGGAATGAGCTTTCAGCCATCAGCTTTCAGCTTTCAGCTAAACCGGCGGCTTCGCCGCCTGGAGCTGGAGCTGACCGCTGAGCGCTGAAAGCTGAGAGCTTTTATGGCCAGGACGGTCCCGCTCGAAAGGATGAGGAATATCGGCATCGCCGCTCATATCGATGCCGGTAAGACCACTACCACCGAGCGCATCCTTTATTACACGGGCCGTACGCACAGGCTGGGCGAGGTCGATGAGGGCACCGCCATCATGGACTGGATGGAGCAGGAACAGGAACGCGGCATCACCATCACGTCGGCTGCGACCACCTGCGAGTGGCGCGACATCCAGATCAATATTATCGACACGCCGGGGCACGTGGATTTCACCGCCGAGGTGGAGCGCAGCCTGCGCGTGCTGGACGGGGCGGTGGCGGTTTTCGACGCCGTCGCGGGGGTGCAGCCGCAATCCGAGACGGTGTGGCGGCAGGCGGACAAGTATTCGGTGCCGCGCATCTGCTTCATCAATAAAATGGACCGCGTGGGCGCGGACTTCTTCCACTCCATCGACACCATCGTCACGCGGCTGAAGTGCAAGCCGGTGGCCATCCAGCTTCCGGTCGGCGGCGAGGACCAGTTCAAGGGCGTGGTCGACCTGGTGGGGATGAAGGCCATGCTGTGGCGCGACGAGACGCTGGGCGCCGAGTACGACACGGTGGATATTCCCGGCGACCTGGTGGAAAAGGCCAGGGAATACCGCGAGAAAATGATCGAAGCGGTGGCCGAGCACGACGATCGATTGTTTGGGAAGTTCATCGAAGGCCAGGCGATTTCAAACGACGAGATCCGCGCCGGCATCCGCCGGGCCACCATCGCGCTGAGGATCTTCCCGGTGATTTGCGGCTCGGCATTCAAGAACAAGGGCGTGCAGACCATGCTGGATGCGGTGGTGGACTACCTGCCGTCGCCGCTGGACGTGCCGCCGATCGAAGGCGCCGACATCGATAATCCGGAAAAGACGCTGGTTCGGCGGGCCTCCGACAGCGAGCCCTTCGCCGCGCTGGTCTTCAAGATCATGACCGACGCCTTCGTGGGCCAACTGGCCTTTTTCCGGGTTTATTCGGGCACGCTGAAGGCCGGCGACTCGGTGTACAACGTGGCCAAGGGCCGCAAGGAGCGCATCGGGCGGCTGCTGCGCATGCACGCCAACAAGCGGGAGGAGATTCAGGAGATCCTGGCGGGCGATATCTGCGCGGCCGTGGGCCTGAGGACGGTCTCGACCGGCGATACGATTTGCGACGACGAGCACCCGATCATCCTGGAATCGATCGATTTCCCCATGCCCGTGATTCAGCTTGCGGTGGAGCCCAAGACCAAGGCCGACCAGGAGAAGCTGGGCATGGCGATTCAAAAACTGGCGCAGGAAGACCCCACGTTCCGCGTCAACACGGATCCCGAGACAGGTCAGACGATTCTATCGGGAATGGGCGAGCTGCACCTGGAAATCATCGTGGACCGCATGATGCGCGAATTCGGAGTGGGCGCCAACGTGGGCAAGCCGCAGGTGGCGTATCGCGAGACCATCCGCAAGAGCGCGGAAGCCGAAGGCCGGCATATCAAGCAGACCGGCGGCCACGGGCAATACGGCCACGTCAAGATCAAGGTAGAGCCGCTGCCGACCGGCGGCGGATTCGAGTTCGTCAACGAAATCACGGGCGGCCGGGTGCCCAAGGAATACATCAATCCGACCGAAGTGGGGATCAAGGAAGCGCTGGAAGGCGGAGTTCTGGCCGGGTTTCCGATGTCGGATTTGAGAGTGACGCTGTACGACGGCAGCTACCACGACGTGGACTCCTCGGAGATGGCCTTCAAGATCGCTGGTTCGATGGCCATCAAAGAGGCCGCCAGGAAGGCCAAGCCGGTGCTGCTGGAGCCGATCATGTCGGTGGAAGTGGTGGTCCCGGAAGAGTACATGGGCGACGTGATTGGCGATTTGAATTCGCGCCGCGGCCGCATCGAAGGTATGGAGTTGCGCGGGACCACGCAGATCATCAAGTCGATGGTGCCGCTATCGGAAATGTTCGGCTACGCGACCGAGCTTCGGAGCCGGACGCAGGGCCGCGGAAGTTTCACCATGCATTTTGGCAAGTACGAGGAAGTTCCCGGCGGGATCGCCGAGGAGATCGTCAGCAAAGTCCAGGGCAGGATTACTAGATAAGGAGAGAGGCTTTTTCTTATGGCAAAGGAAAAATTCGACCGCAGCAAGCCGCACGTAAATATCGGGACGATCGGGCACATCGATCATGGCAAGACCACCCTGACGGCGGCCATCACCAGGGTGCTGGGCAAGAGCAACCCCAAGGTCAAGTTCCGGAGCTTCGACTCCATCGATAACGCGCCGGAAGAGAAGGCCCGCG